>Ga0194110_10000039_pt1 | contig 162880 bp, 133 predicted proteins | sample TA2Kig1200mmetaG_FD_146192 | JGI IMG/M metagenome (GOLD analysis project Ga0194110, IMG submission 146192) | Freshwater microbial communities from Lake Tanganyika, Tanzania - TA2015032 Kigoma Deep Cast 1200m | ecosystem: Environmental > Aquatic > Freshwater > Lake | place: Tanzania: Lake...
TAGATTACATGCAATCACTCCATGCTCTTGGTCAAGAGTTTAATCTTCCCATTCATTGTGATGGAGCAAGAATATGGAATGCATGTGCAGCTGCCAATGTGGAACCCCATGTATTCGCCCAATATGCTGATACGCTGTCTGTTTGTTTATCGAAAGGTCTAGGTGCTCCGATAGGTTCGGTATTAATAGGTTCAAAAGAACATATCGAGCAAGCAAGACATTGGCGGAAAGTACTGGGTGGAGGAATGAGACAAGCCGGTATTCTTGCTGCTGCTGGTTTGCATGCAATCGAGCATCATCGATCCATGCTACAAGAAGATCATGAGAAAGCTGCTTTGTTTGCATCACTGATAACTCAAGACTCTCAATGCATAATAGCAAATTCTTCAGGAAATGTGGAAAGCAATATAGTGATCATTGGTTGTGGCGAGAATGTGAATCCTTCTGATGTGCAGGCAATGTGCGAAAAAAAATCATTGTTTCTTTCCATGGGAAGAGGCAGATGTCTGCGAGCTGTATTTCATAGGGATATTTCCATGGATATGATCCAAACTGCTGCAGAAATATTTTGTTCTTCTTATCGAATATTGGAGAATGCTCGCACATGAAATCTGATGCATTAACCTCATCCATAGTCATTGACCATTTTCGCCATGCCATAAATGGGAGAGTGAAAACATTCGAGGTTGATAGGCAGAATATCGTTCACAATATAATCTATATGTATTGGCTTGAACATGCCAGAGTAGAATATGTTCGTTCTTTAGGGATTGAAATTAAACCGAGCACATTCATAGATAGTTATACATTTGTTGTTGCAAAGACCGAAGTGAATTATCTGGCACCTGCATTGTTTGATCAGGCATATACCGTATTTACGAGAATTCCATCCATTGGCATAACATCTCTCATTTTTGAACAGGTCATTCAGTCGGAAAAGGATGCAACCACATTACTCTTTGCTTCATCGGTATTGGTACAATTGGACCCAAAATCAAAGGAGCCGACACCTATTTCAAAACAGTTCAGAGACATGGTAGCATCTTATGAAACACAGTCAACTGTAAAAGGGGTATAAGTGAAAGTACATTTCATATTTGCTTTATGTTTTGTGTTGGTAAGCACAACTTCAATCAAGGCGCAAGAACACATTCCCTCATGGTATATCGGTCCTTATGGATCATTGATGCAATCATTTCATCATTCGGATTTTACAGACTTACCAGGATACCCATCATGTTGCACAGATAGCAGGTCTGGTACCGGATTAGGTTATGATATTGGTTTGATTTTTCATGTACCATTGAATCAATACGGATTCAGAATATTTGCAGGATTGAATAATCCATCTGCAACAATTTATAGTGATGAGAAGATTGGAAATCAATTCATTCGTAATGTTCAGCCACCATTTGATACTATAGCTCGGGACATCATGGTTCGGCATGAAATAAATGCTCAACTTACGGCCTTCTCACTGCGACCCATGGCCACTTTTTCTCTTCCATTCGGCGGAGATCTGATGGCGGGTTTTGGATTGTCATATTTTCTCACACATACATTTTCACAAAGGGAAAAACTCATAGCACCCGATAATGCAGCATTTATTGACGGAAGAGGAGTACGGAATGAATCATCAGGCACTATACCGAATACTTCGCTTTTTCAGTCTTCTTTCATCATAGGATATTCACATAACCTGCCAATATCCAATACTTCTGCATTGATGCCTTTTATTGAATATCACTATCCATTGCAATCTCTCACATCATATTCTTGGGATATTCAAAAAGTACAAATAGGTATGTCAATCAATTTTGGCATCATACCTTCAAAAGAAACAGTTATAAGAGTTGATACTGTTTTCCGAAGAGATACAGTGACTTCAATGATACCAATTGCAAGACTTGATACGATGCGCCTTCTGAATGTAAAAACACGCCTCTCCAAAGGAATTGAACTAGAAAACTTGCGCGTAGATACACTCATCATCAATGAGTCTTTCGAATTCTTGAAATCCATTCCTTCCATATTGCATGGTGATATCGTGGCAATGGGAATGGACAATAATGGGATTATCATTCCAAAACCAATCATAATAATTGAAGAGTGGGAACAAATCGAGACTTTCCCCTTACTTCCCTATGTGTATTTTGATGAAGCATCCTCTGATCTGGGAGGCACTGATCAACATCTTCTTCTGACTGCTGAAACAGGTAGATTTCAAGAAGACTCACTTCCATCAGCAACACTGGACATATATCGGGATATGATGAATATTGTTGGAAAAAGGGCGAAGGAGAGCAATCAGAATATTCTAGTCTCAGGGTATATCAATGAGAGTGTACAAGAATCATCAAAAGATCTGGCAAAATCTCGAGCAGAAATTGTAAAAGAGTATTTTGTCAATACATGGGGCATCAATCCAAATCGATTGAAAACTCAGTTTGGAGGTTTACCTCCCTTTCCATCAAATGTCAATTCAATGGAAGGGCAATCTGAAAACTCTCGTGCCGAAATTTTCTCGAAAGATTTTGCCATCATGGCTCCATTGAAAAAGAGGACATATATCAAGACAATGAATCCTCCTTATGTTCTTTTCAAGCCAACAATCGAAGATGCCAAACCCATTCGTGCTTGGTCTATTGAAGTCGATGATGATAACAATGTCATATACAACATATCCGGCAATGGAAATCTACCCGATTCTTCACTTACATGGCAAATCACCCCTACGCAAAGCATGAATGACAAACCATTCAATGTGAAGTTCACTGCTATTGACACGCTTGGAAAAATGTATCAATGGACAACCTCTATTGCAACCGAACGCATCACAATGAAGAAAAAGCAAGAGTTACGAATTAATGATACACTCATTGAACGTTTCGCACTCATCTTATTTGAATTCAATAAGTCAACGCTCAGCCCGGCAAATCAACAAATTGCCAATACAATACGTGAGTCCATTAAGGACAATTCCTTAGTCACCATCACCGGCCATACAGATCAAAAAGGAAACATCGATTATAACACTGCTTTGTCACAATCTAGATGCAAGGAAGTTCAACGATTTCTTCAACTTCCGGATGATAAAGTGACAATTTTCCCATTGGGAGGGAAAACTTATCCTTTTACGAATGAATCACCGGAAGGAAGGGCTTATTGTCGTACTGTCTTCGTGGAAATCCGAACTCCTGTATCTTCGGTCAAGAAATAAGCATATTTCCTTACGCGTATTCACTCCAATTCTCTAAATTTGTCATGAATTATTGATTCTATTTCTGCCTCGGAACACCCTGCATGCTCTATACCAAGTTAACTACCCCTGAAAAAGGTCAGAAAATCACCGTCAACTCAGACGGAACTTTACATGTTCCTGATAACCCGATTATCCCCTTTATCGAGGGCGACGGAACCGGTCCTGATATTTGGGCATCTTCAGTGCGCGTTTTGAATGCGGCCGTTGAAAAAGCATATGGCGGAGCAAAAAAAATTGAATGGTTTGAGATTTTTGCCGGTGAAAAATCAAATGAAGTGTATGGGCCCAATACTTGGCTTCCCGAAGACACTTTAACTGCACTTCGTGAATATGTTGTCGGGATCAAAGGGCCTCTCACAACGCCGGTAGGTGGAGGCATTCGATCTATAAATGTTGCTTTGCGACAAATGATGGATTTATATGTATGTCTTCGCCCGGTTAGATATTTCCAAGGCGTTCCCTCTCCTGTGAAGCATCCTGAACTTGTGGACATGATCATATTCCGTGAAAATACGGAAGACATTTATGCCGGGATTGAATTCAAGGCGGGTGAGCAAGACACTTCCACTCTATTGTCGTTTCTTGAGTCGAATTTTCCGGCATTTCACAAGAAAATCCGTTTTGGCACAGAATCACCTGAACTTGTGGGACTTGGCATCAAGCCGGTTTCCGCTCCGGGTTCAAAAAGACTCATACGAGCAGCAATTAAATATGCCATTTCTCAAAAAAGAAAAAGTCTCACTTTGGTGCACAAAGGCAATATCATGAAATTCACTGAAGGCGCATTCAGAGATTGGGGATATGAGCTAGTGCGCGAGGAATTTGCAGATCAGGCAATTGGCTGGGATGATTGCGGTGGAAATCCCGGAGACAAACTTCTTGTCAAAGACTCCATTGCAGATGCATTTCTTCAACAAATTCTCACAAGACCCGCTGAATATGATGTCATTGCAACATTGAATCTCAATGGCGATTATATCAGCGATGCTTTGGCTGCCCAAGTTGGTGGGATTGGTATAGCTCCCGGAGCCAATATCAATTATGACAATGGCTATGCAATTTTTGAAGCCACACATGGAACTGCTCCAAAATATGCAGGACTCGACAAAGTAAATCCGGGATCCGTCATTCTTTCCGGTGAAATGATGTTCCGGTACATGGGATGGAATGAAGCGGCTGACTTAATTATCAAAGGTATGGACGGTGCTATTTCCGCAAAAACAGTCACTTATGATTTTGCCCGGTTGATGGATGGAGCAAAAGAAGTAAGCTGCTCCGGTTTTGGTGATGCCGTCATCAAGCACATGTAATTACATTTCGCGATGAAACTGAGGGGAGACGCGGTTTAGCAATGTATACGCGTCTCTTTTTTTTTGTTCACTTACACTTTCTCATTGATCATGGCAGCTAAGAAAACCAAATATATTTTTATATCCGGAGGAGTACTTTCCTCCCTTGGTAAAGGGATTGCATCTGCATCTTTAGGGCTATTGCTGAAACAACGCGGTCTTTCTGTCACGATCATGAAATTCGATCCCTATATCAACGTTGATCCCGGAACAATGAATCCACAACAACATGGCGAAGTGTATGTTACTGATGATGGAGCCGAATGCGATCTTGACTTAGGTCATTATGAACGATTCCTTGATGTTGATGGAACCAGAGCCAATTCGGTTTCTTCAGGACAGGTATACTTTGAAGTTATTCAACGTGAAAGACAGGGTCAATATCTTGGGAAAACCGTACAAGTTATTCCCCATATCACAGATGAAATCAAAAAAAGAATGACTATTTACGATAAAATATTTGATATCGTGATCATTGAAATTGGTGGGACTGTTGGTGATATTGAATCTCTTCCATTCATGGAATCAGTGCGCCAATTATGCATGGAAAAAGGGCCCAAAAGTGCATTGAATATTCATTTGACTTATGTGCCGTATATTAAGTCAGCAGGCGAACTCAAAACCAAACCAACACAACATTCCGTTAAAATGTTGATGGAAATGGGTATCAGGCCTGATATTCTCCTATGCAGAACCGAGCAGGCCATCAATAAAGAGCTAAAAAGCAAGATTGCATTATTCTGCAATGTTGAAGAAGACTCCGTAATCGAAGTTTTGGATGCCGAAACCATTTATGAAGTACCCATGAGTTTGGCCAAACGGAATTTGGACCAAATCGTATTGCGGAAATTCTCAGTCTCTCCGGGGAAAATCGATCTTGATACCTGGACTAAATTTGTCAATCGTATCAAGCAGCCAAAACATACGGTCAATATTGCCCTTGTAGGCAAATACAATCAGGTGAAAGATTCATATAAAAGTATTTTAGAAGCCTTCGTACATGCCGGAGCGATCAACAATGCAAAAGTTGAAATCACATGGATTGATTCTGAATCAATCACAAGAAGCAATGTTGCATCAATCTTGAAAGGTATGCAAGGTATTCTTGTTGCACCGGGTTTTGGCTCAAGAGGAATTGAAGGAAAAATCGAAGTCATCAAACATGCACGCGAACAGAAAATTCCGTTTTTCGGAATATGTCTCGGCATGCAATGTGCTGTGATTGAATTTGCTCGAAATGTGGCAGGATTAAAAGATGCCCATTCTGCGGAATTCAGAAAAGGCAAAGATTTGGTGATTCATTTAATGTCAGCCCAGAAACAAGTAACTGACAAAGGCGGCACAATGAGATTGGGCTCTTATCCCTGTACAATACGCAAGGGAACGATTGCTCATGCTGCTTATGGGTTAGATACAATCAGTGAGCGTCACAGGCATCGTTATGAATTCAATAATGCTTACAGAAAAACACTCGAGGATCATGGCATGAAACTTAGCGGCGTTTCACCTGACACTACATTGGTAGAGATCATCGAGTTGAAAAATCATCCTTGGTTCGTTGGGGTGCAGTTCCATCCGGAATACAAATCCAGAGCCGTCAAGGGACACCCTCTCTTCATAAGTTTCGTAAAAGCAGCATTAAGCAAGAAGTAATCATTACCGAAATGTTTGCCCTTTCCAATGCACATCTCTTTTTAACAAGAGCATTGCCACCATTATCTCTATGAACATCATAAAGATCATGCCCGGAATAATCCAAGGCAATTGTTTCACGCGTTTAATGGCCGTGAGAGCAGGCAAAATCAAGAAACAGTCACCAAGAATCCTCATCCCAACTATGGATACTGCCCCAATGTAGTCACCTTGAATTATTGTAAATAAAAGACTACCCCAAAATATAATTGCAAAAAACACGAAAAGAAGTTTTTTCCAACCCAAAGCATCTGAACCTCGTACCCAGCGATGTTGCTGACTGACAAAACCTTTCCAGTCTTTACAGGGCAAAGTACTCACCGCATTTTCACCATTGATTGGATACAGAATCGTATATCCACCATGTGCAATGCTTTGTAATAAGAGTAAATCTTCTGTAACCGAAAATGGTATTCCCGGATAACCTCCGACTTCCCTATAAACCGATGCTCTGATTGAGAGATTATTTCCAAAACACCCCAAAGGCATACCCAAAGCAACCCCCGCCGAAGCAAGTGTGTGATTCATCAGCCATTCCATGTCTTGCATATGGTGAAACAATGATTCAGCACGAATGGTTGTAAAACCTGCAATCATTGCAACTGCTTCATTTCCAAAGTAGCATGTAACTTTTTGTATCCATCCATCCGGGAACGTACAGTCGGCATCTGACATCATGATGATATCTCCTGAAGATGCCATGATTCCTGCATGAATTGCCCCTGGCTTACCACGAAGATTATCACTTCGCTCTTCAGTCAATTGAATGCTTTTGATACGATTATCCCTCATAGCAAATGCATCTATGACTGCTTGCGTTTCATCGGAGGAACGATCATTTACAATGATAAATTCACAAAATTCAGCTTTCTGCTTCATCAGTGATTCAAGGCAGGCAGGAAGATTTTCCGCTTCATCTCTTGCGGGTATAATAACCGATACCGTGAGCGAGTTATCTGGAAAAGATAAGGAGCCAATTCTACGAGATCGAAAAACTCCGAATGCAAAAAAAAGTGTTTTTGCAATGAAGACTGTGAGCACGAGATCGATCAATACCATAAGATCGCTCAAGAATTGGAAAGGCCATTAGTGTGAATGAGGCATTATGATTGCAAACCGGAGGCGAGTCTGCCAATGCTATGATATTCGAAGCCTTCGGAAGCTATGATTTCAGGATCAAATAAATTACGACCATCAAAAATCAAATGATGTTTCATGGTTTTGCGCAATACTGCAAAATCCGGTTTTCTGAATTCATTCCATTCTGTGGCTATAATTAGTGCATCTGCATCTTGCAATGTGTCATAAGCAGAAGATGCAAAATGAATTGAATCACCATAGATGGATTTTGTATTTGGCATTGCTTCAGGATCATATGCTGATATGTGAGCACCTTTTTCGAGTAAACGATCAATAATTGTATATGCAGGCGCCTCCCTTACATCATCTGTATTTGGCTTGAATGATAACCCCCACAAGGCAATCTTTGCACCTTTGATATTGGATACCCTATATATAACTTTCTCCACGAATCGTTGTATCTGGCGTGCATTCGCCTCTTCCACCGCATGTATGATACCAAGCGGTGTTCCAACCGCATCGGTTGAATGCAAAAGAGCTTTAACATCTTTTGGAAAACAGCTTCCACCATATCCAATGCCCGCAAAGAGGAATCTTTTCCCGATTCTTGAATCAGATCCTATCCCAATTCGGACATTTTCTATGTCTGCACCAATTGTTTCACAATAGGCCGAAAGTTCATTCATGAATGATATTCTCATCGCCAAAAAACAATTCGCTGCATATTTTGTGATTTCAGCACTTTTTTCGTCCATCACATAAATTGGATTGCCGCTTCGAAGAAATGGCTCATAAATGTCTCTCATCACATGCTCTGCTTTGGGATTGGAAGTACCCACAACAACACGATCCGGTTTCATAAAATCTTCGACAGCAAATCCTTCTCGTAAAAACTCAGGATTGCTCACGACTTCAATATCAAAACCAGGGGCGGCAGTTCTACAAATGGAGCGAACTTTATCAGCCGTGCCTACCGGAACGGTACTTTTATTGACGAGAATTCGAAGCTCTGTTATATGCTCTTTCTTAATGATTTCGGCAATATGCTTTGCTGCATCCATCACATAATTCAAATCAGCAGAACCATCTTCACCGGGAGGTGTGGGTAAACATAAAAACAGAATGGTGCATTGTTTGACGGCAAGCTCTAGATCGGTTGAAAATTTTAAACGACCATTGCTGATATTACGTTCAAGCAAATGTTCGAGCCCTGGTTCATAAATGGGCATTTTACCTTGAAGCAAGGTTTCAACCTTTTGTTGATCTACATCAATGCAAAGAACATTATTACCACTTTCAGCGAAACATGTGCCGGTTACAAGTCCGACATATCCTGTTCCGATGATTCCAATCGTTTGTGACATATTAGGGCTGATTCAGAAGTTTCAAAATAACGAGCGCCAAAATGACCAAGGCGCAAACAGATAGTGCAAATTTAATGAAACTACGTGCCACTTTCAGCACAATTAACAGGACAATTATCCCAATCAATACAAGAATGATTATGGGGAATTGCTCAAAGATTAGGGAAAAATTTGGCATTATGATGAGGTTAACTCGGCTTGAATGTGAAGGTTATCGTACCTGTCATCTGAACATCTGCCTCCAAACGATTAAACTTCCACTTTTTAAGCGTTTTCATGGAAACTCCCTCCAGATTGGGATCTCCCTTGGTCATTGGTTTCATTTCACCAACAGTACCATCAGGAAGAACTACGAAACGTATCTTGATTGAAACCAATTTTGTAAGTGTTTCAGGACTTGGAGGCATCACCTTATTCAATACAGTTCGATTTCCACCACCACCCCATTCAATATCACCAAGCCCCATTCCCTTCCCGGGACCTGTTCCTTTATTGCCCAATCCTGTACCGGTGCCTGCACCCGAACCAATAGACGTGCCTTTTCCGGTCAAAGAATCTTTGTCTGTTTTATTGCTTGAAGACATATCTTCTTTTGCTGTAAGATTCGACGTGGACAAAGGATCATTTGCCGAAGATATGGATGTTGTTTTACCGGCATCCTGTAATGGGTTTTCCGGTTTGGCACCTGATGAAGCATCACCTTCTATTGCCAGATTTCCTTTGCTCTTTCCAGTTCCATCCCCTTCACCAAAATTCAATAAAATAATTGGTTGACTATTGTATTCTTGATGTAGTGGTTCAATGTTTATTGATGTATACGAGAACCAAATCAGCAAAAGCAACATGAATATCAAAGCTATGCCAAATCCGCGAGCGGCATAACGATCCCACAACACCTGAATATTATAGGTGAATTGCGTCTCATTATGTCTTTCTCTCAAATGCATGATGTTCTCACTTTACTCTTTCTACCCAAGCATTGGTATATCCTGCTTTTCTTGCTGCATTTTCTGCTTGATCTCTTTCAGAGTATCCTCCAAAACGGACACGATACCATGTCTTACCTTTAAGGGATCTTTTACTCATAAATGCTGAAGAAACGCCTTTTGATTTCAACTTTCGCAGTGCTGCATCAGCTTCATCTTTGGAAATGCTTGCCATGACTTGCACGGAATATTCTGCACCTGTAGTCTTGATCTTTTGTTTGATAATTGGATCTTTCTTTTCAATCTTCTTAAGATCGTCAAAAGTTTCGTTTAATACTTGTTGTTGAGCCTTACTTTTTGAGACCGCCGGCTTTTTCTCAGACTTTGGTCGTATTTGATCTTTCTTTGCAATAACCACTAGTTCTTTTCGCTTTACATCAACTTTCGGCATAGGTTGTTGCTTCGGTTGATTTTCAACTTTGGCTATAGGTGCAGGCTGTCTGTCTTTTTGAATGGAAGGTGACTGATTTCCTTGCCCCTTCTCATTGTATTCAGGATATGACTTTGCAGGAACAGGATCAGGTGGAGCAACTTTTTTGGCTGGTGCTTTTTGCTCAATCGGAACTTGCTCAGCTATCGGTTCTTGTTTCTGAATTGGTTTCTCAACCGGCTTCTTAACTTCGCTCTGTTCTTGTATTTGATCTTCATTTCTTTCATTATTTCCAATGCTCTTACCTTGGGCAAGCTGCATTCTTGCCAAATAATCCTGTACACGTGCCAATGAATCTTGTTCACGTGTTTCATCAAGAATTTGCTTGTCACGTTCAATTGCTTTTTCAATCTCCGAAATTGTGTCGGCAGACTTAGCAATTTGTTCATTTGGTTGCTTGTCAGATGTATTTGGTAACACAAACCACAATAAAGCCAACACAGACAATGTTAAAACTGCTATGATTCCTATTTTTTTCGTGGATGTTTTTTCTTCTTCCGGAAGACCATCCGGTTGAACATAGGAAATAAAACCTGATGAAGAATCAGATGTTGATCTTTCTCCTTGTGCATCTGATGGAGCTGATTGCTGAGACTTCCCATGCATGAATGTCTGATTATCGGATTCGCCAAATCCACCAAATTCATCTTGTGGTTGTTGTTGATTGCTCATATGGCAATGTCCTCATTAGAAAAGATATCTTGCACCTAGTGCCACAAATGTTCCCCGCTCACGGAATCTGTTCCAAAGATACACAGAAGCATTGAGGATATTATCTATTCGAAGATATGCTTCGAAGTCTTTTTGAATGCTATAATTTAATCGAGTATTCGCCATGATATAAGAAGGTATCTCATTCTGACCCTTTATATCTATTGTTCTAGACCCTATATGCTCGACGGAAAAGACAGATTGCAATGAACTTGTCCACATACGCTCATATCGCAATCCTATTGTAAGTGGAGCAATCATGGGAATGGCAATATCTTGATCTGCTTGCGAACTGTAGGTATATGATGCAAATCCACCGATCGTTGAATGCCCCCAAGCTTTCCACTGGGTTTCAAATCGCATATCCAACATTGTTCCTGAAATATAATTAATGTCAAATCCTGCAAACTTTCCCACTTCCAAAGAATTGGGTACCATTACCGGAATATTCGATGATGAACGATATGCTATCTTTATCGAAGATGACAAATCGATTGATGGGTGCCATTGCAACATGGGTGCTATATCGATATCATCTCTTCTGAAAGAAATCACAGGATTATTCATTAAATAAGGATTGATCGCAAGCATTTGTGCAAGCGATGTATTATTCAAACCAGACCTTATTTGCATATAAGCCGTAAATTCCGAGGATAATCGATAATCAATATCACCCAATAATGAAACTGCTCCAAATTGCACACCTTGAGAATTCATTGCTGATTGCAAACCTGCGCCACCTCGAATTGTGATATCGCCACTTGTCCAGATGGTAGAAGCACCTGCTTGCAAAAGATTATAGTCGGAATCTTCACCATAAGAGTGCAGATCAACCAATAATGATGTTGTGATCGGCATCCCAATCAATGGCATGGTGATATCGGCAAATCCTTTGATCCGTGCATCTGAAAATGTACTTGCATCAGTTTCTATCGAAAGCGATTGCCATTCAGCACCCATTACATAGGAATAATCACCTATTATACCCTTGACATCTACATGCGCACCCACATCGTTCATTGTTCGCTTCAAGACAAATTGCTTATCAGCACCGAATAGCTGCAATGACTTGTTGGAGTAAGAGAATCCGGATTCCGTACGACTCCCTCCGAAAAACACGAATTTCTTTGGGGCATCATAACTTGCACGCAAGGATATGCCGGCTTTTGTAAAATCGGCATTATCAATATGCCCTGAACTTCGTTCAACATTTCCAAATATATCAACTGCATAACCACCGGATGAGAATGAGTATCCTGCATTGATATTTGGAGTGACGAATATGCCAAATTCACCCTTTACATAGCCTTGTACCGAATAGGGCTTCAATGCACTGGAAGGCAAGGGTACAGTGGGCAATAATGGCACAGGTATCTTAACATCCGTATTTATTGAATCCAATTCAGCTTTGGAGAGTGTTCCCGGCTTCGATGGCTTCATCTTCAAACCGCCTTTGATCTCGGCATTGGTCTTTCCGGTAATGACAAACTCCTGCAAATCCAATTGTTGATCAGCTGTGTTTTTATTGTCTTGTGCCACTATTGGACCAGACATCAACAACAATATGATAAGGTTCAACATCATGGCTTTACCTTTTGGATTCTCTTCAATCGAGCAGCCGCTGATTTACCATAGTCATCTTCGGGACGAAGTGTGGTCAGTGTTTGAAACACTTCTTTTGCGGCATCATAATTCTTGATTGTTTCATAACAATCACCAAGTCCAAGCAGCGATAATGAGAACCAATCTTCTATTGAACTAAACTGTTCTCTTACACCCAAAAATGCGGTAATGGCATTTTCATATTCTTTTTGCTTCATCCAAAGTTCACCAATGCGATATTGCGCTTCAGCTGCAATATTTGGATTATCAATCCGCTTCGCCAATGGCTTGAAATGAACTAAAGCACTGTCATACATCAAGCGAGAACGGAAATACATGGCTATTCTATAACGGGATTGATCTCCGTATTCTGTGCTGGAATATGTACCCGCAATGAGTGTATAAAATCGCAATGCCTGTAATGAATCCCCCAAGGAGCTTGCTATTTGAGCTCTTTCGAAACCGGCTTGGGCCGAAGAAGAATGTTCAGGGAATTCTGTCATGACCAGGGCAAATGCAGTATCAGCTTCACGAAGGCGTTGATCATTCGTTTTCATGAGTCCGATTTCCAACAGAGCCAATGGAGCATATTCACTTTTTGCATATCGTTTGAACACATCACGCCATGATTGCTCTGCTTTTGCCGGCTCACCAAGACTTGCAAAACTTTTCCCTAAATAGAATAATGCCTCTGCATTACGCTCCATGTCGGAATTACTCTTGAGAAATGCTTCATATTCAGCAATGGCACCTGAATAGTTCTTTCCATTGTATAAACTTAATCCACGATTCATCAATAAGTCTTTTGCTATATCCGATTCTGGATTCTTCATGATGAAATCATCAACGACCACTTTTGCTTCATCAATCCTTCCCAAGAATTCAAGGCAATATTGAATGCTCTTTACTGCTTCACCTGCCAATGGCGATGATGAGTATTGATTCTTGACAATTGTATAGGATGAAATTGCTTCATCATATCGCTCCATATTATACAATGCATCGGCAATTGTATAATGAGTTCTTGCGGCAAGTTGTGTGGATGGATAGTCGACCAGCAATGCTCGTAATTCGGAGATGGCTTCATCATAACGTCGCTGCTGAAAAAGAGTCCACCCTACTGAATACAAAGCAGATGCTGAAAGTGGTGATTGTGGATATGACCTTGCAAATGTGCGAAATGCCTTTATGGCTCCACCAAAATCATCTATTCTGTATAAAGCTTGTCCATACTGATATGCGGAGTATTGACCCTCCTCTGTACGTGGCCCTTCATTCATTGCCGCCTTATAAGCTTGAGCAGCTTCTCTATATTGCTTCAATACATAGTGACCATCGGCCTTTCTTGCCAATGCATCAGTGGCAAAACGGGTCTTGGGAAATTCTTTAATGAGCTTTAAGAATGACTGTGAACTTTGAGAAAATTCTCGCCTTCTAAATTGCGACCAAGCTATTCCGTAAAAACTTTCTTCTCTTCGATTGCTAATGGGAAAATCACTGATGAGTTGTTTGTAAAACTCTTCTGCATTCTTTAAGAGATCTGTTCTATAATAGGATTCAGCAAGCCAAAACAATGCTTGATCTTTTCTGGAATCTTTGGGATGCTCTCCAAGAAATGTAGACAATTCGATGATTGCATCTCTGTATTGGTCATTTTGATGAAATGATATGCCTTGTTTTAAGCGTGCTTCCGCTAAAATATTGTCCTTATTCTCCAATTCCCTATTAGACATGGAGATTGCAATTCTCTCGGCAGATGCATATTCTCTTGCAGATTTCCCGAATTGCTCTTGATCATGATAAACACTACCCAACAGCAAATGGAACTTCACAAGCAAGGATTTTTCCTGCGTTTCGCGAATACCTCGTTCAAATGTTTTGCGTGCTGTTTCAAGCTCATTATCTTCATAGGCCAATTGACCATATTCCAATAATGCCTGGGCCAAAAAAGGATAGCCGGTTTGCATGGACAAAGTGGAGAATTCTTTTTTTGCAATACTTCGATCTCCGATTGCTTTGCTTATCAATGCATGATAAAGCTGAGCCCCGGACCGTAGTAGGGCTTGTTCATCTTGAGCGGAATCAATAACATATTGATAATATGTTTTGGATATTGCATAATCCTGCAAATGAAATGCTGCATATCCTGCAGACATTTTTGCATGCATGTATAATGGAGATCCGGGAAATGCGGACATAAATGCCTCAAATGCCTGCAAACCAGATTTGCTCTGGCCGGCTAAAACCAATGCTTGCGCTCTGATGAATGCGATGTCTTCCTTAGCTCTATCTGGAAAGGATTGTTCCTCTGGTTTTATTATTGATGAGTCACTTGTTTGCAATTTGTTAATTACTGCTTGGGCTTGATCAATATATGCTATCGATGCATTCGGCTCACGCATTCCAAGTTTGATATTGGAGGCCCGGATCGCAGAACTCAAAACAGTATTTCGCATGGAATATATACGCAATAATTCCCCATATAATACAACGGCTTCTTGTTCCGAACCGGATCGCTCTTTCAACTGAGCTCTCATATATAATGCATCATCGGAAAGGTGATGCAGTGGATAAGCATCCTGCATCTCTTTCAATGTTGACAAAGCATTATCAGGATTTCCTAGTCGTGCCTCAGATGCTCCCTTCCAATACAAAGCCATGGCTCGATAATCTGCAAAAACTGAATCATTCTTTGCTTGTTCTTTCGTTACATTGGCAATGACGGTAAAATAGTCCACAGCTTTGGAAAGCTCGGTAATGTGATATGCTATGAATCCACGTTCCAACCAAGCGATGGGTATGAAGGGAGAATTAGGGCGCTGCTGAATGAAATCCCCGAGAAGTTTGTCTGCATAACGATAATCCTGAGATTGCCTCAAAATCAGTGATTGCAACATCAGCGCTTCATCTTTGGCGGCACTTGTTTGGGCAATGCTCAATGAACGTTGTAATTGCAGTCTGCCCTCTGCCAATAAACCGTCATCGACGAGTTTGGCAATCTCACGGAGGTCCTTTGTCCCATAAAGGATACCGGGATTCATCAATTGACCCTGCATCATTGTTGTACACAATATGCATATGGCCACGAAAAACCAGTGCTTCATAATACTTTGATTGGATGGAAAGATGCTGCACTTCGAAAATACGAATATCTCTGCTATATCAAAGTGTATTTTACGATTTTTGAGGCAAATGATGACTAGGTAATAGAAAACTTGAATCAATCTAAAAAGGTGATGAAAGCCACATTTCTTCCTTGATCCCCATCCCTTCTATATGAATGAAATCGCTCATCATTGATGGTGCAGACATCGCTTATCTCCAAATGTTCCTTTTTTATGCCCCGATTTAGCAAGCCTTCCATGATTGCTCCCTGCAAATCCAATGTGAGACTTCCCTTTTTTGAAGTATATACATGACCCGGAAAATAGTCATTGAATTCCTCACCAACTTCATAAGCACTTTTACCGGCACAAGGAGTGAGCCAAATCAGAAGGTCTTCGGGTTTACTATTATAGGTTTGCTTCAGCAAATCCACTCCTTTGGGACCAATCTCTGCTTTCGTTCCCCTCCAACCGGAATGTAGAGCCATCAAAACCTTTTGCATAGGATCAACAATCAGAATACCACAACAGTCTGCTAGGGAGACGGAAATAGTCACTTGATGGCTCTTTGTATACAATCCATCACCCCGATCAGAATGCATGTCATCGGCAGAAATAATCTGCGAACCATGTTCCTGCTGTAATGCAATGATGCGCTTTCCAATACCATGACCAATTGTTTTGTTCAAACTTGCTTCATGTACTGCAAACTGTTCATCAGATATGAGTGGCAATTTCCTGAATGAAAATCCAAAAGGTGGAAACTCCGTTGTTTGTCCTCGCATCGACATTCCTGCGCTGATTGGATATCCATCAAATATCGATGGTCTATACAAGTTCATCGGCGTCCTTTTGAGCATGTAGCAATGCTTCGACATTTCTTTGCAATCCGGCAAGTTTGGTTCTTTTCAAGGGACTCTTTCTGAATCTGTCCGAGAATTCGGATTGCTCCATGGATATTATGTCATTGAGCAAAACTGTTGTTTGTCCATGTCTGGGATAAAACTCCTCCATGGTTGTTTCCTTTGCAAAGGAATTCCAAGGACATACATCCTGGCAAATATCACAACCAAAAATCCATTGATCCATGTTTTGAGAAATTTCGTTAGGTATTGGGATTTCTGGTTTGGCTTCAATTGTCCAGTATGACAAGCATTTTCCTGCATCTACCGTATATGGTTCAACTATGGCAGAAGTTGGACAAGCCTCCATACATGCCGTGCAGGTTCCACAATAGTCTTGAATGGGCTGATCATGGGCAAGTTCAACGCTTGTAATGATCACGCCAATGAAAAACCATGAACCAATATCTCTTGAGATGATATTTGAATGCTTCCCTTGCCAACCGATACCGGCTTTCCTAGCCCATTGTTTTTCTGAAACAGGACCGGTATCTACATAATATGTTGATATGGATCCAGGCTGAATAGTGTGTAATACCTCGATGATATCTTGAATGTTATTCGGTAAAAGTTCGTGATAATCAGTGCCCCAGGCATATCGTGAAATCTTACCTCTATCATCGCCCACTTCATGTTTTTTTGGTGTATAATAAGAACGTCCGACAACAATCACTGATTTGGCTTCAGGCATTATTGCGCGTATGTCTTTACGCTTTTCGGAATTTCTTTCAAGATAGGTCATGGTTGCATGATACCCTGCTGACAACCATTCTTCGAATTTGCGATACTCTTCAGGGGTGGATTCTGCTTTTGCAATACCCACCAGTTCAAAACCGGCTTTTGTTGCAGCTTGCTTCACTCTTTGAGCATTAAGCGATAAATCAGAGTGCATTGTTAGAAGTTCCGTAGCCATAATGGAGTATTCTTTTCAGGTTTCTCCAGCATTACATATCCATCCAGTTCAAGAATTGAATATGTTTTCAAACGCGCATTGCTCCCTAGTGCCTTCCCGGAGTCAAGAGAATAAATCCAACCATGGAGCGGACAAGTGACTGTTCCTTCTTCAATCAATCCATCACAAATTACAGCTGCATATTGATGTGGACAGATATTCGAAACAGCATAGATTTTAGATCCTTCTCTGAACAAAGCCACTTGGACATCTTCATTAAAATAGATGTTCTTTCCCTTCTTCTGATATATCTCATCGGATTTGCATATCCGAAGATAGGCCTTGCCTTCTATCGTGAACTCCTCGAATAATGCAATATTATGTTCAAATGTTTCGAGCTCTTTTTCAGACATCAGATGCTCACGATTTGATCAAGGGAAAAACCTTTTTCTGTACGCTTTATTGTCCCGGCCTTTGTAAAGGCATCATGCTCAAAACAGATAATCCATCCTTGTTCAAATGCTTGAGTCAATAACTCAAGTTTTTCTTCCATGCTCGTCAAAGGAAAATTATCATAGCCCATAACATAAGGGACTGGAATATGAGCAGCAGTTGGTATGAGATCAGCCGGGAATACAATACGATGTTGATCATCTTGCACATGAATCACTTGCAAACCACATGTATGACCATATACTCTCTGAACATGAATTCCTTGAAAGACTTCCCCATCACCTTCCAAAACATTTAGCATGCCATTGGCAATCAATGGATCCCAATTCTCGGGCATGAAGGAAGCTCGGTCTTTATCAGTTGGAGATTGCGCCCATTGCAATTGTTCCTTCTGAACATGATACATGGCATTTGGAAATGTTGGAATGATATCACCTGTTGATACTTTTTTTGTTGCGCCTCCAACATGATCAAAATGCAAATGGGTTAGGACTACATCGGTAATTTCATCAGGAGCTATTCCGTGGGATTGAAGAGATTGTTCAATCGAAGCACGAGAATAATCAAGACGATAAATACTGGCTAATTTCTCAGACATTTTATGTCCACAACCGGTATCAACAAGAATAGTCTTTCCATTACCTCTAATCAAGAGACTTCTGGCAGTCATGTCTATCCGGTTATGGTCATCACCTGTATGATATGCCTTCATCCATAGCGTCTTGGGAACAACCCCAAACATTGCACCTCCATCAAGAGCGAAATCGCCTGTTTCAAAGGTACTTATTGTATATGGGCCGATATTCATTGATAGCATCCGATACTTGGTTTATTTCTTCCACTTAATTGAGCAACCGATGGCCTTTGTACTCTCAGGTGCTGGACTTTTCTGTGCAATGAGTGCGTCTATAGCATTTGAAAGATATGTCTGCTTCACTGAAGCAACATCACTGTGATTATCATCAATTGCACCAATATAAGCCACCGTAAATGCATTATTTGATTGCTTTTTCAAAAGGAATACATGCGGTGTTCTTGTTGCACCATATTGTCTGGCAATGGATTGAGTTTCATCAATAACGTAGTTGAAAGGGAAATTTTTTTCTTTCGAGCGTTCAATCATCTTTTCGAAAGAATCTTCAGGTACAGACACGGGATCATTTGGGTTAATTGCAAGCACAGGATAACCTTTGGATACAAAAGCATTATGCAAATTGATGATACGTTCTTCATATGCAATGGAAAATGGACAATGATTGCATGTAAAAATGACCACAACGCCATTGCCTTTTGCATAGTCGGAAAGTGATACCATTGATCCGTCAATATTTTTGAGCGAAAAATCAATGGCATTGTCACCAACTTTCAATCCTTCAGCTGAGTACAATGATGTAGCACACATCATGAATAATGCCAACATAAACGTTTTCATAATCACTCCTTCATTTGTTGTATGGTAGAAAATAATTCTTCTTTTGTTATCTGCCTCTCAAAAAACAAACGTTTTTTTGATGTACCATTGAATATTATGGTTGCAGGCAAAGACCCTGTCCAAGAGGGTTCAATTTTGTCGATCCATGCATTGGGATCCGGTTCATTTAACAATACTATCTCGGATTGCAATTTCTTTTTTTTGATAAACGGAAGAAGCGTCCTTTCAAGTTCCGATGACATATCCAAACTGACGAGTAGTATGCGGACATTCGAAGATGCATAGAATGAATGTGCTTCTTCAAAATATGGTAATTCTTCTATGCATGGCTTGCACCATGTAGCCCAAAAATTGATAACATGAACGGTATCTGTTGAAGATGACAATACTGCTTCAAGCTTTGCCAATGAGACTACCTCAACTTGAGCATGAGCAGAGCAGTATGCGAATATTCCTAGAAACAAAGTAAATATTCGATTCATCGGATACCACCCTGAGTTTTTTGCAATCGCTCAAAATATTGCCTGATCATGATTTCATAATCTTTCGTATAACCTTTACCCAAGGACCGAAGAACATCTTGCATTGCTCTTTGGCGTCCTTCAGGTGTTGCAAGATCCAGTGGTGGAGGATTTTTACCGATGATATCAATGCCACTTCTTGATTCTCTTTTCATTTCAAAATCTCGTTCATTGATTGAAAGTGTGGCATCCAGTAATCTGGATAATATTTTTTCTTGTCTTCTGCGTGTTTCAGGTGTGATTGAACCACTTTGCATGGCTGAAACAATTTCTTTCATTTCATCAGCTATTTGTTGAAGATCACCAAGAGCTTGTTTCTTTCCTGTTGGATCCTGCTGTTGCTTTGCCAATTCCTGCATCGCTTGCTGAGCTTTGCCCTGTTGCCCTGCGAGACGAGCTAATTGTTGCTGTTGCTGAGGAGTAAGGCTACCATCAGCACCCGGTTGAGGCATACCTTGATTGATTTGCTCTTGCATACCGGCCATTTTTTGTAATTGTTGCATGAATCCACCACTGCCGGATTTTGCTTCACCTTGACCACCGGGATTATCGCATGATCCATCCCCTTCACCTTGCAATTTGTTTAGCGCATCTTGCATTTTGATTGATGCCTTATTCAGTGCATCCATTGCTTGGCCTTGTGATTTTGCGGCCATCTGTGGATTTCTTTGTCCCAATTGCTCAGATGCTTTTTGCATGCCTTGCATTGCATTGGACATCTCTTTCACCATGTCAGGAGTTACTGCCTGGGTTTTTTGAGCCAATTGCATGAGTTCCGAAGCCATTGATGAAAGTTGTTCTTGTAATTTTGCTTGCTCTTGTGCAGACTGAGGCAATTGAGTTGAGTTAAAATCCAAAGATTGGGATTTTGACTTTTGTGCTTCCTGCTGCTTCGACATGGACAAAGCTGATTGCAATGATTTTTGCATCTGCCTGATGGCTTCTTTATTCATGTTCTTTTTCATCTGTTGCTTCATTTGGCTCATTTGTTTTGCAAACTTTTTCATGGCCTGTGATGCTTTCTTTTGCTTTTGCGCAGAGGCATTCATCTGACCACTTTGCATGTCTTGCTGAGCGGCTTCCATCTGTTGATCTGTCTGTTGCTCCGAAAGTTCTTGCTTTGCCTTATCCAATTCATCCATTGGCATTAGCTGTTTGAGCTCTTTCATCAATTCTTCAAGTTGCCTCAATTCAGAAGCAAGATCTTTCAATTCTTTCTGCAAAACTTCTTGATTTTTGGATAATTGTTCTTGTTCTTTTGTATCACGGGGATTAGTGTTTTCAGTTTTTTGAGTCAATTCATCTTGTTTTCTTGCTAGCTCTTGCGCCTTGCGGATCAATGCATCTGCTTTTTGTTCAACCTGCATCCGTTTGAGCAAATTCATCGTTCGCTCAATTCCCTTTTTGAATTCCTCTTCATTGAATTTCATGTTCTTCATTGCTTGACGCATCTGCTCCGGATCAATCTGCTGCATTGCTTTTTGCATTGCTTCCATGGCCTTTTTCAATTCAGGAGAATTAACTTCTTTCATGAGTTGTTGCAACTTCTGGTATTCTTGCAATGTCTCAGGTGACATTGCATTTTTGTCTTGCAATTCATTGGTCATCTCTTGCAATTGTTTACTCACTTCAGACAATTGTTGTTGAAGATCCGATTGCTTTTTCAGTATGTTCTCAATGTTCTTTGCATCTTTCCATTGCATGGATTGATCTTGTTTCAACAACTCTCTTTGAAGTTCTTCGAGTTCTTTTCCGATCTTCTCGGCATCCTTAGCAGTTTGCTCCAATGTTTCAAGTGCTTTATCTTGAACAGAATCTGCTTGTGTCAACACTTCATCCAATGATGGAAGGCGTATTGCTATGACTCCCGTTCTGGCTCTTCCGGGTCCGGTGACAGTATTATTGTCAATGATTTCCAGATAGATTTCATACTTGTCGCTTGGAGCTATACCAATCGTGTTCAAATCCCATGTATAAGATATATCCGAACTTAAGCCCGCTGATCCGGGGATGGGAATGGAAAGCGATGCATATTGTTGCATTGCAGGAGCATAAGTGGATTCAATGAGTCTATAATGTAATCTTAAACCACCAAATCCATAATCGTCACTGATGTGAACGGTGATTGGGAGTAATGCTTGTTCGGTTAGCACACCATCACCTTGAGGCTCTATCAAGGATATGGTAGGGGGATTATCCGAAATCGCTGTAATTGAATAATGAATTGGATCTGCATTCATCCTGCCGTCCGTATCAATTATACTTATGAAATACTCTCCATCCTGACGTATGGAAAAAGATCCTTTTGCAGACATTTCCTGTACATTCATCGCTACTTTGGTGGTATCATATTGTTTGTTCAATGTATTAACATCACCGGCCATAGCCTTCTGTTTCAGCAAGACAATAAACGCTTTGGACAATGGCTTATTAGCGGTGATTTCAAGCATTACATTCGTTCCCTTCAGACCAAGAATATCGGCAGTTTGTTCATCGAGCGATCGTCCTGATTGCTTACTATATGAAGGAGGAGACACAGTACCCGACAATGAGCGAATTTCAGGTCTGTCAATGACTATGATATTTCCCTTTGGTGATAATACTTGCTCTGCCAACCAGTCTGCATGAGCATAAAACATCAATGAAGATTTTGCCGATGCGATTTCATATCTATATACATGCGAAGTGTCTGTAACGATGGAAACCGTATCATATGCTTCCTGCATTTCTTCCTTGATATGCAATACGATTCGAGATGGAAGAGTGCCTTTCACAGTGATGAGAATTTCTTCTTTGCTTCCACGCAATACAGTCTTATTGAGTGGCGATATCTCCAAACTATATGACGCCGGCGGTATGAATGACACATCATACTGCATGATTCTGCTGAGAGAATCTCTGAGCGGAGATACTCCAAGTAATAACAGAATTGACACTCCAAGACTAAACATCATAAAGAGCAGTGATTTCTTACGCTCTTGTTCATCTATGATCAAGTAAAAATCTTTTTCATGTGTTTTATGCCGTACATCCTCAAATGCAGCTTGAATAAATGGCAATGCGGAAGGAGGATATGAATCTTGTGTTTGAATCAGCTGCAAAGCATTTTGCAATGTGTCCCTAATGTCCATGAACAAAGCGCCAACTCTCGAAGCTATGGAATCATACACATGATTGCTTGAGGAAAGCAATAATTGTCGAATAGGAAAGAGTGTAAATATGAGCAATGATATCAACGATAGTATCACCCATGAAGAAAAGAGGAATGTCCGAAAGGCGATATTTCCCTGTGCAAAAAACTCGATTATAGTCCAGGCCAACAATACAATACTTGATACTGAACAAGTATTCATGAAGGCAGCATGCAATTTCATGAACTGTTCTTTGCGATGTACTGAACGTAATCGCTGTATGATATGATATATCGGATCTTCTGTTTGCATGGGTAATTCTCAACGACTCAATGCATAGACAATGATATTGGTTCCGATTTTCAGCGAAGCTTCTCTCTTTTCTGGCGAATCATGATGAACATCGGGATCTGCCCAACCATCACTCGGATTTGTTTCATAAGTGTAAAATACACAAAGCTTCCCTTCATGAAATAGCCCCAATCCTTGAGGCGGTTTTGCATCATGTTCATGGATTTTAGGTAGTCCATTCGGGAAAGTAAAATGGGATGAATACAATGGATGATTGAATGGCAATTCAATGAACTTTTGATTTGGAAATACTTTGCTCATTTCCTTCCTAATAGAAGCATCCATGCCATAATCATCATCGATGTATAAAAAACCTCCATGCTCCAAATATGCTCGCAATTTTTTTGCTTCGGTATCAGTTAAATTCATCGTGCCATGACCGGTGAGAAAAAGCAAAGGGTATAAAAATATATTGTCGGTCGAAAGATCAACAAATTCATATACCGGATCAGTCTGTATTGTTGTATGTGTACTCACATACTTTAACAGATTCACCTCCGATGATTGATCATTGTACCAATCACCACCACCTGAATACTTTACCCTTGCAAGTTTGATTTTGCTTCCGGATTGCACTTGCGAAAAAACCGAAAGTGTGGAAAGCATGCAAGCCAGGATCAAATATGCGACACGCTTTTTCATTCTTTTTGCAACTGCAATAAGTCTTGCAAAACTTGTACTTGAGCTTCGGCAACAGAGGCTTGCTCTTGCTCGACAATATACCGAAGTATTGGCTCTGTATTGGATGTTCGAATATGCATCCAGCCATGAGCAAATCTTAACCAAACACCATCATCATGCCTTATTTCTATGCATGCTTCCTGAAAGTGACGTTCTATTCTTTCGAATACTTCTTTTGAAGAACCATTCCATGGAATTTTGCCCTTGATCATCGTGGTAGACAGCAATTCCCCTGCCAAGGCACTCAAAGTTTTTCGAGTCTGCTTCATAAGTGCAATGATAAGCGCTATTCCAATCATGGAATCTCTTCCATAATGACAAGCAGGCAAGATCACTCCGCCACTCCCTTCTCCACCTATGACTGAGCCATGAATTTTCATGGCTTCAACCACATTGATTTCTCCTACAGGTGTTCTGTGAATATTCCAACCGGCTTGCTCGGCCAGCTTTTCACTCATGATGGATGTAGAAAGATTCAAAGCGATGCTTGAATGCTGTAGTGATGGTTTAGAGCATTCCAAAAGTGCCTTCACACATAATGCGATAGTTTTTTCTTCTCCGATAGGTTCACCTTGTTCATCGATCAGCACGAGTCGATCTGCATCAGGGTCCACAGCAATGCCAAGATCGGCATGATTACTCTTTACTGCTGACAAAAGCCCACCAAGATTCTCTGCAAGCGGTTCGGGCACATGAGGAAATATGCCGGATTGATCGCAATACAATGGAATCGATGTACAATGCAATGCATCAAGCATTGCTGGGACATATCTGCTACCTGAAGCATTGACTGCATCAACCACTGCAGTTATTGAATGATCAGGAATCTCGATATTAATCGTATGCAGGGCTTTCATTACATTTTCAACATGGCGCTGTACGGCATCATGTAACATGATTAATGAGCCATGTTCTGAGAGATTGCCGGATAGTACTTCGGTATCAAGTATGGACCAAAATTCTTGATTTTCTGAAGCATTCAGAAAGACACCATCTGCATTCAAAAACTTCATTCCATTCCATTGCGATGGATTATGCGAAGCTGTGATGGAGATACCTCCCATGGCATCAGAATGTTCGGTTTCCAATTGAACTGTTGGTGTGGGAGCAATACCAAGTGCAATGATGTCATGTCCTTGTCGAAGTAGTGTATCAATGATCACTTCTTCCATCCATGGACCACTTGGTCTACCATCGCGACCTATCACGATGGGACCATTCGGAACATATGTTCCGAATGCAAGAGCATAGGATTCTATCAATTCCTTGGTCAACTCATCTGTAGTAGCCCGAAGCCCTGATATTGATCGGATTATTGCCATAAAAAGCTATGTTATAAATGCTGCGGATAAGGTGTGCAAATATACCGTGTTTATTGCTTGAATACATAAAAAAAGGGCTGACCACAAAATGGACAGCCCTGGTTTGTTTTGTTCTGCTCTTTATTCTTCTTCGATAGGTGTTTGAATATTGATGCGAACCGTACGATTATACAATCGGCCTTCGGGCAATTCATTGATGAAGAATGGCAAATCCTCACCTACACCTTTGGATTCCAATGATTGGAATTGACCTTTTGTGGCTGCTCGAATTGCTGTTTCAACAGTTTTTGCACGATTGGTTGACAATTTGGCATTCGACTCGAACATACCAATTACATCAGTATGACCTTCAACGGCAATTTCTGATTTAGGCATTGTTCTTGTGAATACAAATTCCTTCATGATACGCTCATTGAATGGACCGGCATCATAACGATTGAATGGGAAGAGAACCAGTTTATATGTTTCTCTTGTCTTGGCACCGGCTTTTTCAACTTTTACACCCGGTTTATTCTTCACGATCATCACTTTGATCGAGATAGGATCAGAAGCACATTCAGCACCATTGATGCTCTTCACAACAAGACGTGCTGAGAATGAAGCTTCATCGAAGATGGATTCCGTAAGATTGGCACCTGCCGCATTTTTCCAGTCCCATGTGAATGTCTTTTCGGATTTGCCAACATTTGTGAGCGTAACCCAACCGGCATCGCCACGCTTGACTTCAATTCTACGTGAATCTACAAGTCCCTCATCGATGCCATTATCCATTTGGAAATTCATCGTTAATGGAGTTGGGAAAATTGTCGGCTCACGGTCGATCAATGGTTTACGTACTTGCCAGAGATCCTCTTCTGAGCTACTTGCGAAAGTAAGCTCGGTACGACGATTCTCGATATTGCTATACAATTTACTCTGAGGATCTTTGTCGGACGTTTTGGAAGCCACAAGAGCATCAGGAAGATTTCTCTTCTCAAGCTTCATTCTGCTCTCCTCAATACCCCAAACATTCTTGAGATAATCATAGACGATTTGGGCTCTTTTTTGAGAAAGATCAAGATCTTTTTCTCCCAGGGATGTTTCATCATTACAGCCCGTAACTGTAACTGATACTGATGGATATTTTTTCAGACGATATCCATAAATATTCAAGATGTCATAATATTTTTCGGGAGTATTTGCGTTTTTATCACCCTTAACGGTTTCATCAGTAAAGCCTGCTGTTTGGGCAGGTGAACTAAACAAACGATAACGGGGATGCATTGCAGAAGATGTTGAATCGAAAAATACATAAGGCAATAGTGGGAAGAGATCGATGGTTGCAACTTCTTCTAGAACCAGACCTTTCCAATTTGCCAATGAAGGATTCTTTTTGCTGACACGCTTGATATAATCTGCATATTCCATCTCTGCTATGATGCTTGGTTTTCTGCCAAGCATGATGCGAACAGGAGGTTCCTCTTTCGATTCTTTTGCCTTTTCTTCATCATATGTGATTTCGGGCTTGATGATTGTAACAATTTGGCTCTTTGTGCCATATTTGCTGTTTTCGGCTACAATCTCAAATTCGATTTTTTCAGATGCTTTTTCACCAGTTCCATAATCGGAATTCTGAACGATATACTGTAGTTCACTCTTACCAAGTTTCAATGAATCACGCTTTGATGTTCCCATATGCTTGTTCTTGATGGTAACAGCAGCCGGGATACCCTCTCCTGTACATTCATCAAGCACGAGAACACGTATGATGACCGCCCTGGAGAATGGTGGCACATAAGCCATAAAAATGTCTTGTCCGCCTTGTGAACGCTCATAAGATCTGTCTGATGAGAAATAAATCACATCGCCGGAAGCAGGGAATGAAATAAATTCTTCATCATCTTTAGAATTGATTCCGGGATAAGGAATCGGAGCTGGTTTCGACCAAACATTTTTTTCAGGATCTGTCAGTGTTGCAAAGTAGAAATCTTTTGCACCTAAATTCGGCTGATGTCCCGTTGAAGCAAAATACAGTGTGACTCCATCTTTCGCAATGAATGGTCCCAATTCTTCGCCTGCTGTATTGACTATATTCCCAAGATTCTTTGCAGGTTTCCATTTCAAGGTCTCTTCATCAAAATCCGAATACCAAATATCATAATTTGTATTTCCCGGATCGGAATCTGTATTGTTTGGTCCTAAACGATTGGAAGCAAAATAAATTCTGTTTCCATCGGGTGAAAGAGAAGGTTGTGAATCCCAAAACTTGGAATTCACTTCGAGACCAAGATTTGATGGTCTTCCCCATTTCACACCGTCGATATCTGTTTGATACAAATCACAGGAACCAATACCATCCGGACGATCACATGCTGTGAAGATCAATCGCTGCCCATCAGAAGAAATTGATGCAGCACCTTCATTGTAAATGGTATTAACAGTACTTTTGGAATCTTTTGGTTCAGGCTCGATATTAAACAAGGAATCTGCCTGGAATTCATCAAGGCGCCCTTCCTTTTTAGAAGCCCAGAAGTCATCTGATGCCGGACCGCGATATTCAACTTCATCACTAGCCTTGCTTCCTTCCCTATTGGAAACAAAAAACAGTGTTTTTCCATCGGCTGTAACAGTCGGAGCATATTCATCAGCCCCGGTATTGATGGCAGGACCAAGATTGATGATCTTTATGTTTTTGGTCTTTAATGCATTGCTTGCATTGTCATCATCATCAGCCTGAATTGTGGCTGCATAAAGATACAGGGGTTCTTCGGGTGCAGACTCAACTGATTTTTTGACTGCATGAAGCAATTTGCCCTCCAAAATCCCGGCTTTGACCGGAGCAAATGCAAAACATCCTATCAGCATTGCGCCGAAGAGAATAAGTAGTCGTTTATTCATGGCATAACCTTGAAGTGAAAACGTAATGTATTCTGAATTCATAATGTTAATCTTTGTTTGCCGGACCGATTGTGCAAAGAACAGAACCTTTTTCTATTGCTTTTCCGGATTCGGTTGGAATGGATAATAATGTTCCTGCTATTGGAGACTTGATAACATTCTCCATTTTCATGGCTTCAAGTACAAAAAGCGGATCGCCTTTCTTTACTGATTGACCCACTTGAACGGAAATTGATTTGAGCAATCCCGGCATTGGAGCCGGAACTTTCAAAACTGTACTTTGCTTTCCGGTTCCTGAAGCAGTGATATTCCTGAAAGCATGATGCTCTGAACCTTGAACCTCGATGAAATATGAATATCCATTGAGTGATATTTCCATTCCATGGTCATGATGCATTGCTATGACAGTGCGAACTTCATTGGAGTTAGCGGAACGTACTTTAAACAGAGCGGGGTAACCCAAGATTGGTTCAAATGTGAAAACATCGTCACCAAACATCACAGAAAAATCTTCAACAATCACCGATTGTTCATTTCTTTTCTGAAGAAACTCTGCTTCGGCGTGATAGGAAACAGCCATATCAGGAAAGTGCAAGTGCATACAGAAACAATATTCAACGCAGAAATTTAGGTAAATTTTTCATTTTTGGCACGTATCAAGCCCGTAAAGTTGTCCACATTCAGTAAAATCATTCATCTTTCACAAAGCAGCTTATGGATAAATCACCTGATTTCTATTCCCGAGTCTATGAATTGGTTCGTTGCATCCCGATTGGGAAAGTGACCACATATGGCATAATTGCTGAATTTTTGGGGTCAAAAGGATCCTCAAGAATGGTAGGCTGGGCATTGAATGCTGTCATCGATAGAATTGACATTCCTTGCCATAGAGTTGTAAACAGGCTTGGAGAATTATCAGGTAAAATGCACTTCGATCATCCTATGCAAATGAAAGATCGCCTACTCGAGGAAAACATAACATTTATCGGAGAAACAGTAGATTTGCCCAAACATCTTTGGAAACCTGATGATTCATTGAATGACCTCATCTAAATAAATTACACATACCGAGAATTATATATGAAAACTACTCGCAGAACTTTTATTGGAACGGGTTTGGCAATGGCCGGCACATTGGGATCTTCACTACCCGCTTTCGCTGATGAGAATACCAAAACCGGTTCACTTACAAAACATGAATTGCCGCAGTTATCTTATGGCTATGCTGAATTGGAACCATTCATTGATGCTACGACAATGGAATTGCATCATTCGAAACATCATAAAGCTTATGTGGACGGTTTGAACAAAGCGGAAGCTGAATTGGCTAAAGCCAGAGCAAATGGTGATTTTTCATTGATTCAACATTGGTCAAAACAATGTGCTTTTCATGGAGGTGGGCATGCATTGCATTCATTGTTTTGGAAAATCATGTCACCAATTGCAAAAGGCGGAGGAGTCTTTGATTCATGTCCACTTTCTGATGCAATAACAGCATCATTTGGTTCAATTGAAAATTTCAAAAAACAATTCACTGCTGCGGCCATAGCGGTTGAAGGAAGTGGCTGGGCCATTTTGCATTATAGAAAAGATGATGGCGCTCTCATCATATTGCAAGCTGAAAATCAGCATAAGCTTTCGGCATGGAATACAATTCCACTGTTGGCAATTGATGTTTGGGAACATGCCTATTATCTGAAATATCAAAATAAGCGAGCAGACTATGTGAATGCTTGGTGGAATATTGTCAATTGGAAGGCAGTAAATGAAATGTATGCAAAGGCGAAACAAGCTTGATTATAGATCCAGAACGTTCAAGCGGTCCGCTTGATGAAAAATCGATAGAGCATGATTGCTAATAGCACACCGATCCAATCTGCTATGATATCACCAACTTCACTAGTTCTACCGGGAACGAATGATTGATGGAATTCATCGCTGAGAGCATATAAGCCGCCTATCACTCCAATCAAAGTCATGTTCTTTTCTGGGGAAATACTCCGATGCACATGAGTTGCCAGAGCTATAGTAATCCCGTAAGCAAAATATGCAGACAAATGCAAGATTTTATCTTGCCACTGAAAAGAAGTAAGGACAAATGGGGGCTGGGGTAAAGAAGAAAAATAAAAAATACCGATGGATGCCGCCAATAGGGGCAATTTGGAAATAATGTTCAGGGTGGTGCTTGAAATCAACGAATGATTCCTTTTTGTGATGAACGGATGAACGAAATGCATGACTCTACTTCCGGCAATACGTTCTCATGCAAGCGTTCATATTCCTCCATGCCGTCAGAGGTGTTCATTCCTGAGAAAAAGACAGCTGAATACAATTCCTGTATTGCATCAATTGCTTGATTTGAAAAACCCCTTCTTCGTAATCCGATCTTATTGACTCCTTCAACTTTCGCAGGTTCTCTGCCAATAAGGGCATAAGGTGCGACATCCTTTGTGACTTTACAATCAGCACCTATCATGGCATGATCACCAACACTGCAAAATTGAATGATTTTTGCAAGGCCACCGAGAATAACCCAATTACCAATTGTAACATGTCCGGCCAACTGAGAAACATTGCTCATCACCACATGATCTCCAACGGTGCAATCATGCGCAACATGACAATAAGCCATGATGAGGCAATCTTTTCCTATGATGGCACGACCAGTGGCATCCGTACCACGATTGACCGTTGCACACTCACGAATCACAGTTCTGTCACCAATGATTGCGAAGGTTTGTTCGCCTTTGAATTTCAAATCTTGAGGCACGGCTCCAATGACTGCCCCCGGAAAAATCGAACAATCTTGTCCGATTCTTGTTCCATTCAATAGTGTGGCATGTGAATAGATTGTGCTGCCATCACCAATTTCAACATCAGGTTCAATAACTGCAAAAGGACCGATAGTAATATTGGTACCTATTGTTGCTTCAGGTGCTACGCTTGCCAAGGGATGTATTTCTACTGACATGTATCTCGTGTAAATTAAGCGGGTAAAGTATCTACGATTGCCGCAGACAATTCGGCTTCAGCAACCAATCCTCCATCAACATATGCCTTTGCACTCATTGCAAATGTGTTGAAACGTTTTCCGGTCATGGTAACTTCCATCATCAGTTGATCGCCCGGAATAACAGGTTTTCTGAACTTCGCATTATTGATTGCCATGAAAAATACCAATTTGCCTTCTTTATAATCATCAGAATTTAACAAAAGCAATCCTCCAACCTGAGCCATGGCCTCAACAATGAGCACTCCGGGCATAATTGGACGCTCGGGGAAATGACCCGGGAAAAAAGGTTCATTGATTGTAACATTCTTATATCCGATGATTTTCTTGGCTTCATGATCCACTTCAGTGATTCTGTCTACCAATAAAAATGGATATCGATGAGGCATTACCTTTAGAATTTGATTGATATCAAGAACTGGGACTTGTTTCTGAGCAACCTTGTGCTTCTGGACCTTCTGCTCTTTGTGCAATGCTCTGATTTTCTTGGCGAATTCAATATTTACTGCATGACCAGGTCTGGCAGCAAGAATCTGACCTTTGATAGGGGCTCCGATAAGTGCCAAATCACCGAGCATATCAAGCAGTTTATGCCGTGCCGGTTCATTTTTGAAACGAAGCAATCGATTGTTCAATATGCCATTTTGACCAAGGACTGCATTTTGTTCAATATCGAATTTCGTTAGCATAGAACGAAGGTCATCATCCGGAATTTCTTTATCTACAATAACAATAGCATTATCCAATGATCCGCCACGAATCAAACCTTGCTCATGCAATGATTCAACTTCAGTCAGAAAACAAAATGTACGTGCGGGAGCAAAATCTCGAAGGAATTCTGATTGCAAATCAAACAATCCGGAATGCTGACTTGCCAATGCTGAATTTTGATAATCAATCATTACAGTAATACGGAAATCATCATTCGGCAATGCAACTATCTCAGTTTGCTTGGATTCATTCACATATCGTAACATTTGATCAATTTCAATGAAATCTCGTGGAGCTTTTTGCTCTTCGAAACCTGCTTGAAGCAATACTTCCGCATAAGGCAATGCACTTCCGTCACCAATTGGTGGCTCATTTGCGGACAATTCCATTCTGCAATTGTCAATTTCCAGTCCAACGAGCGCTGCAAGCACATGTTCAACGGTATGCACGCTTGCACCATTGCAGGTGATTGTCGTTCCACGAGCTATGTCAGTTACATAATCAACCAAAGCAGGGACTTCCGGATTTCCCTCCAAATCGGTACGAACAAATCTAAAACCATAATGTTCGGGTGCTGGTTGGAAGGTGATCGTTGAAGGATTTCCTGTATGTAGTCCAATGCCACTTAATGTGACCTTTTTTTTAATCGTTCTTTGATTGATATTCATGACGATACTCAGAGTAATTCGGTGTCAAATTACGAGGTTTTTTTATTATCTCGGGCCTCTTCCAATTCTTTGATTCGAAGCTCCAAAGAAGAAATCAATTGTAATGTTTCGGGTAATTGCTGAGATGCATAGATTCTTCGCATCTCCTTTCCTCGCTCGATTGCTGGGCTACCGAAATAAATACCGGATTGCTCGATGCTTTGCGCAATCCCGGATTGACCAAAGACAATCACATTATCGGCAGTTGAAAGGTGGCCGACAGTCCCAACTTGACCGGCAAATCGATTTCTTGCACCAATTTTTGCACTTCCAGCAATTCCTACTTGGGCAGCAAAAGCGGTGTGCTCTCCAATAGTTACATTATGAGCGATATGAACAAGATTATCAATCTTGACCCCTCTTGATATAACTGTGCTATTCACAACAGAACGGTCGATTGTTGTATTTGCTCCGATCTCAACATCATCTTCTATGATGACATTCCCGACATGCTTGATTTTCTCATATGATCCATCCGCATGTTCTATATAACCGAATCCGTCTGATCCAATAACACAACCAGCATGCAAAATGACATTATCACCCAATACTGTATGTGCATAGCACACAACATGAGGATATGCAATGCAATGGGTACCCATTGATACATGTTCGGATAACACGACATAAGGATGAATAATGCATCCATCTCCAATAGTGCAATGAGCTCCTATATATGCACCTGGATGAATAAGCACTTGTTTGCCAATCACAGCTGTTGGATGAACAAAGGCCTCATTTGCAATATGTGGCTCAGAGGATTGGTCAGGAAAAAAGAAAGCAATAAGTTTAGCAAATGCCGCATGAGGATTGTCTACTCGAATGAATGCTTGCGATGGCCCTGGTTTCACATTCATTCCACGAGGAATCAAGATGCAATTATTCTTACAGTCATCCAGATAAGAAATAAATTGCTTGCCTGCAATGAATAATACTTCGCCCGGTTTTGACTCTTCAATTCTTCCGATCCCATCAATGATGATACCGGCATCGCCTTCCAACTCTGAATGAAGATGGGAGGCGATTTCTTGTATGGCATATGAGCGTTGAAGCTTCATGATGTATTATGGTTTCTTTATACCGGTTGTGTCTGACTGTAGTAATTGCGGATCTCCCGAAGGTGTTGCACCGCCACTTTTGGTTGAATCACTCGATTGACCGGGTAATTTTATCATGTCTTGCAAACCATCCATCACAGAATCTTTTAAAGTGTCGAAGATACCTTTTTTCTCTTCTTCAGGCACTTCGGCAGGCTTCCTTGTACGTGTTCGCTTTGTTGAACTTGTTGAACCTGATGATGATGATTTCTTATTGTTTCTAGGGTCTTTGTCAATGGCTTCTTGTTGTTGCTTTTCCATGTCATCAACATTGATTCCCAACTTCTTGAGAACTTTGACAGTCAAATCATATTTGGGGTTTATAAATGCCAATGGCTGTGTGGATTTATCCCATACGATATCAAAATTGTCATTGAATGAGACTTCTTGAATAGCAGCATAGATTTTCTCTTCCACTCCTCGGAAGACCAATGAAATAGCGGCATCATATTCTCCATTCGGGCCAAGTTTTCGCGTAGCATATTCTTCGCGCTCTTTCTTCTTTTTTTCGAATGTCGCGATTTTTTCCGCCTTCTCAACTTCAGTCCAAACCAAGCGATTTTTCTTTATTTCCATCTCCAATTCATTAATCACTTTTTGCTGATCATCAAGTTCTCTTTTCCAATTGTCAACCATGGTTTGCAAGCGTTGTTCAGCTTGTTTCGCCTCCGGAAATTTCTCGCGAATTGCCTGTGAAGACACATAGCCGATCTTTTGTGCAAATATCGGCAGAGTCATTAGCAGCATGAATATCATGCTGATTATCATTTTTCTTTTGGCGAACATACAAACCCCCATTGATTGGTTTATTTACTGTTTCTTCGAATTTTATCCAATACCTTGAATGTCAAATCGAATTTATCATCGGCATATAACAAAGCCGGATTTACTTTATCCAAGATAAAATTGAACTTCTCATCTTTGGACACTTCTTTGATTGTCAAGAGGATGCGATCACGAATCGGTGTCAGAAAGTTTTCTTGCATCTTTCTGATTTCTCCTGTATTACCGAATTTTTCCTCTTGATATTGCAACATGCTTTGTTGGATATTCTTGAGCATGTCTTCTTCTTTTTTCTTTGCATCTGGAGTCATCATTGATTCTTGCTTTTTATACTGTTCCAATTTTTCGGAAAGATCTTTTTGCATAGCAACCAATGTATCCTGAAATTTCGTAGCAACCTCTTTTAGTTTCTTGTCTGCTTCTTGAGCTTCAGGCAATTGCTTCAAAATAACCTCGGTATCAACATAGCCAATTTTTTGTGTTTGTGCATTCATCTTTTGATTGCTCATAACCATGAAAGCAAATAATGCGATGAGTGTAAGAGTTGAGAATTTCATACAAAGTCCTGTGATAAATATGAATAATGATTAACGTCCAAATTGAAAATGGAATTGCCATCCCGATCTTTTGCCACCCGGTATTTGAGAGTCAAATCCATAACCATAGTCAAAACCCAAAAGACCAATTGGATTCAATAGAACCCGAACCCCCAATCCGGCAGATCGCTTTAGGTCAAAAGGATCTGATGAACGGAGATTTTCCCAAACATTTCCTGCTTCCGCAAAAGCCAGCAGATAAATGGGCATTGGATTGAGCGACAATGCAAATCGTGTTTCAATCACATGCCGGGTCATCACTCGACCACCACCGCTTGGCCCAATGGAGCGATCGACATATCCACGAAGTGGCGTGATAGCAAATCCCCCAAGACCATTACCACCCATGAAGAACAATTCATTCCCGAGAATATTTGTGTCACTTTTAATTCCGGCAACATATCCCATATCCGTACTCAGATACAGAACCAATCTTGGATTTCCGTCCACGGAAGCCAAAGGATGAAACATTTCCAAATTAAAGGTGTTTTTCAAATAGTCTACCTTTCCTATTCCTATTCCTCCGGCTGCAAATGTGCTTGAATAAGTAAACCTGGAACCTGAAGTTGGAAAGATGGCATTATCCAAACTGATACGAGATATCGAAGCCGTGAGACTCAACTCACCACCATTGAAAGCTCGAAATACTCCTTGTGAAGCAGTTTGTTGATTGTATTGAGCTCTCACTACACCATCGACACGGAAATAGTCATCCGGCCAGCGGAGCCTTCGTCCGATATTGACGGAAGCGCCATATCGCAAGAGATCGAACACAAAATTCTGTCGAATAGAATACAGATTCACACCCAATGTGGTTGGAGTATTGTTCAACCAAGGTTCGGTGAACCCCAATTGAATTGTTTGATATCTGCTTTGTTGACCAAACTCTGCATTGATATTCATGATTTGTCCTCCACCGCCACGCAATGGCTCGGAAAAGGAAAAGTTGTTCAGGGTTATTCCAATCGAACCGGTCAAACCAAATGTTCCTGCATATCCCATTGATGCATTGAAGGTATCAGTAGATCTTTCCTCAACTCTGTACAATACATCAACTCGGGTATTGTCAACCGGCTTGATGTCCGGTTTCAATGCTTCTGGATTGAAATAGTTCAGAACACCAAGACCTCTAACACTACGAATGATCGCGGATCGATTGAAGAATTCTCCCGGCCTTGTGAATAGCTCCCTTCTGATGACTTTGTCTTTGGTTTTGGTATTACCTACTATCTCGACTTTGCGAATAATATATCTATCTCTTTCAAAAACTTTCACTACGATGTCGAGCGAATCATCATTGGATTTCCTTTCTTCTTTCACAAGATTTGCTCCTAAATATCCATTATCGAGATACATGGACGCAACATCAGATTGATCTTCATTTCCGGTTAAATTTTTGTCGAAACGTTCTGCATCATATGGTTCATTCAAAGGGATATTCAATCTGCGGAAGAGGAATTCTTGAGGATAAACTGTATTGCCTTCGAATGTGACGGAACGCAATACAAATTGCTTGCCTTCAAAAACATCCACACGAATGCTTACTTTTTGAGTTTCGGGATAATAAATGACGGTATCTTTTACTATGTCGGCATCTATGAATCCTTTCGATCGGAAATATTGAAGCAGCTTTTTCTTGTCTTCTTCATATTTCAACTTATCAAACTTTGAGGAAGACCAAAATTTCCACCATGTTTTCGTTTTTGTATCCTCAAATGATCCTGATAGATCAGTTGATGTCAATTTCGCATTACCCGAAAAGCTTATGGTATCAACATAAAAGTCTGCACCCTCTTCAATATTCAATTCCAAACGAGCATAGAGCCCCGTATCTGTGGGAACAATATTGGTTTTGATTGATGCATACATCAACCCTTCTTTTTCATAGAGGGCTTTCACCGCATCTTTTGCCAGATCCACTTCGTATGCAGATAAGATATCACCTTTGATTTTTCCTACGGCTTTTTCTATATCCTTTACACTGACTTTGTCGGCACCTTGTACATCAAGCCAACTGAAACGTTGAAACTCTTTGACTTTTATTGTCAAGAAAATCCCACTTGCCGTGATTTTATCAATGATGATATCAATCGACTCAAATTGATTTCGCAACCATAGATTTTTGATTGCTTCCTGTTGTTTTGGACCGGGAATTTTTATCTCCTCACCAACTTTCAAACCTGATATCGTAATAATCGTTTGGGCATCTGAATAGGTATTCCCATCAACAGAAACACCTGCAATGACAAAAGAACGAGCTTTATCTTGTGCATTGATGGAAGGCGCATATATGACAATGCATGCATATGCAATCAGCATCAAAAAGCGAGAAAGAAAGGGATGTGAGGTTGTGTTGAGCATGAAATCAAATCACCGCGAAGAAAAAGATGAAATGATTCTTCTGATGGAACCCTGTTGTTGCTCCTTTTCATCAGATTCACGTAATTGTTGGCTTGTTTTGCCAAAACGCCGCTCTCTATTCAGATAATCTCTCAAAGCTGAATATAAATCCTCTCTTCTGAAATCCGGCCATAATCTCTCGGTGATATACATTTCCGAGTATGCAGATTCCCATAAAAGAAAATTGCTTAATCTCATTTCACCTGATGTTCGTATCATCAAATCCGGATCAGGCATGTTTTTGGTTAACAGATACTCCGAAAAGTGCTCATCTGTTATGTCTTCGGGAGAAAGAGTGCCACGGCGGATGTCCAAAGCAATCATTTGAACGGCCCTAACTATATCCCATCTACCTGAATAACTCAATGCCAAAGTAAGGGTGAGGCCGGTATTTCCCGCGGTTTTTTCAATTGATTCATTGAGTATGGTTTGAACATTCTTCGGTAATGCATTCAATTTGCCGATTGCTTGCAATCGAACATTGTTTGCATGTAATTCATCGATTTCCTGAAGGAGATATGTTTTGAGAAGTGACATGAGAATCTGAACTTCTACTCGGGGTCTCTTCCAATTTTCCATTGAAAATGCATAGACCGTGAGAAAGCCGATACCCAATTGAGAACTTGCTTTCACGATATCACGGACACTTTCAATTCCTTGTTGATGCCCGGCAGCTCTTGGAAGGTTCCTGTCCATAGCCCATCGACCATTCCCATCCATGATGATGGCAATATGTCTGGGCAAAGCTCCGCCCTCAAGCAGCGTGGCTTGGATATCTTTATCTTCAGGGGATTGACCGTCTTTCCATTGATTGATCATAGCGCTCTCGATGTCATTTCTTCGACAAGAACAAATGGATGACACCCGATGGTGTACAAATTGATTTCCAACATTTGGGATCAAAGAAACATAGGCAGTGATCTGACAGTCGCTTATTGCGGAACATTAATTGACAAAAATACTGCGAAATCGTAAAAAAACAATCCCCTACGACGTTTTTCGCTGCTAATTGCCATGTATTTATGAAGAAATGCGTAAAAGAAGCAAAGAAGCATCATCATTCATTCTTGCACCCTTCTGTCCTTCCTTCTTATTGATGATGCTTTTGATAATGTCTTCTGCCGAATGAACCAATAGTTTATTGCAAGCGGCTATTTCTTTTTTGATTGGTTGATTTCCCTGCTCAAGGGATGAATCGCATACTCCATCTGTATACATGCAAACGAGATCTCCATGTTCTAGAGGATATTCAGAATAGGTCACGGATGCTAAATTCCTAACTACTCCAAGCACCATGCAACCTTTGTCCAGTTCGAAGATCTTTCCGTTATGTTTCTTCAAAAATGGAAATTCATGACCTGCATTGATGCATGTCATATATGTCCGACCTGCATTGATATGAATACATGCAAAGGTTATGAATGTATCAGAATTTGTTTGTTCATATACTAGCTCATTGATTGATTGGACAATATCTTTTGGATGCAATGCTTGTTTTACGAGCAATGTACATACAGATTTCACCATTGTCATGATCATCGCGGCAGTAATACCTTTTCCGGAAACATCCGCCATGATGAGGAGCAAAGATCCATCAGGATATTGGAGAATATCAACATAATCACCACCAATAGTTTGGGAGGGCATGGTTGTTCCTGAAACTTCGCAACCTAGGATCTGTTCATTGAAATCGGGCATCAGTTGAGACTGTATTTCAGCAGCCAATGCAAGATCTTTGTTTATTGCCATTAATCTTGTTTCTTCTTCGAACAATGCCGTCCTTTCTAATGATAAAGCAGAGATCGTTCCAATCATGGACACAAAAGCAGCATCATCATCTGAATGCTTGCGCTCTCCGGCATCAAGTACTATATATCCACGCTCTACATGCCCATGCTCCATCGGAATCACTGTCACATTCAATAAGGATCTATTCTTATCATCTTCAATTGAAGCTACAAATGAGGCAAGCTCTTCTTTTGTGAAGCCATTAGAAGAAAGTATCTCATAGCTTCGAACGTCAATCTTACCGATAAGTGCATATGTCCCGATACGTAATTGTCCCATGAGAAATTGACCTGCTATTCTTGCTATGGAAAAGCGATCTTTTTGAAGAATGATGTCCGATAACATCTCTAGCATCGTATCTAATAACAATGATGCTTTGCCTAATCTTCTGCTTTTCAAATCTACTTCAAGTGTTTGCTTCAGCGCATTGATTGCAAAGCCACCAAGTTGAGCAATATTGTGTAATTCAGTTTGATGTTCAGAAGATATAGGAATACACTGAATATACCCCAATTGCCTACCGTAACATGCTATAGGGATCATTATTGCGTCTTTTTCCGAGTGCCGCATCGACTTGATGACACAATGGGAATGCTCATGGGAGTCATATAGATATACTGCCAATGATGAAGCGAGATTGGTTTCCACTATGTAAGTAGCAATAACTTCGCATACTTCATACTCGGAAGAAGCATTGGCAAAAGCATGCAAAGCAAGTGATAGATCCATAATGAACTCAATCAGGGAAAGAATAAAGCCTTCAAATTTACGGTTTCAGAGGAGATTCGATATCACTGCATCGGTGGCAATAACAATATCTTTCGGGGCAATAAGGATTTGCATGCCTCTTTGTCCGGGGCTTATGCTAATCGAATCAAACAACAATGAGGTTTCTTCCAAGAAAGTCGGATAGTGTTTTTTCATGCCGATCGGAGAGCAGCCACCACGTAGATATCCCGTCAATGCGAAGAGTTCAGAAATGGGCAATAAAGAGCATGAAGTATTACCGGTGGCTTTAGCTACTTTTTTGAGTGAAACTTCGGCATTTCCCGGGACGATGATAACTAATATCGGAACTGTATCTCCGCGCAGTACCAATGTTTTAAAAACCTGTTCATGTGGTAAATGAATCTTATCCGCAACGCTGATGGCGTCAAGAGAGTCTTCAGACCATTCATATGTAAGCAGCTGATAAGCAATGCCTAAGGAATCAAGAATTCTACAACAATTGGTCTTCTTTATTGAGCTCATGTCTAGATGGATGAAAGGAGGCGAGCTATCGTATCGGAAGAAGACAATCCTGCCTTTTTCCGAATATGCAATCTATGGGTTTCCACGGTTCTCGTACTAATGTCAAGAAATGTTGCAATATGATAGGTTGAAAATCCACAACGAATCAGGCAGCAAATATGCTTCTCTTTTACCGTGATATCAGGAATGAGACCTTCCAATTGATTGAAGAAGCCCGGATAAGTTTGATTGAATTCGCTAAAGAAAATATCCTTGTCTAATTGGGTTACCGACAGAGGCATGAGTAGAGCACTGACTTCCTTCAAAACTTTCGCTTTTGTGCCATGTTGTTCCAGTATTTCCATGATTGTTGAGCGTACTTCACCATAGCGATTTAATTCTTTCATGATAGAAGAAGTTCTTTCGAGCAATTGATAGCGTAAATCACGGGTCTCTTTTCCAAGAACATGATTTTCCTGCTTCAACAACTCATTCTCTTTTTGGTGAAGAGAAGCAACATACTGCAATTCCAATTCTTTGATGCTCTTTTGCGCATCTTTTCCAATGATCACTTGTTGGGTTTCATATGATTCTTGCAAAAACGCAAATGCTCTATTCCATTTTTTTCTGCTTCGTAACCATAAACCCCAATGCCTCAATACCCATATCCGCAATTGTAAAAAACCATGCTCTTGCGTCATAACATGCGCTTGACGAAAATGATGTTCTATCTTTGAATTCCGAGAAGAGGATGCATCCATATTCATGAATAAACGAGCTAGTTTATAGTGAAGAGTCGCTTCATGCAATGGAAAGGGATATTTTTTATATAGTTTTTCTGCTTGATGAAAGAAATCCAAAGCTTGACCATGATCACCCATATTGGTATGAGCTGAACCACACATCACCAATATCCTGGAGAGATCATGGAATGCCTTTTTTCTTTTTGCCAATTCCATACATTCCAGCAATATCTCTAGTGCTTGCTGAGGTTTCTTTTCAACACGCATTAAATGAATGGAAGCAATATTTGAACGTGCAACCAATTCTGTTCGCCAATTTTGTTCATTGACAGATAACTCAATTGCTGTTTGCAGACACTCCTCAGCATTATCGAAATCTTGAATCGCAATATGATAATTACCATTTGCCAATTGATATTGAGCTTCCAGAAAGGGCTCACTCGAGAGCATGCGGCGAATTTCAGCGGCCTTTTGCAAATAGTGCAGGCATTGGTCATACTTGTCTTTTCTTTGGGCATGTTGGACCAATGTAAGGGCACAACGAAATGCATGTAGGATTTCACCACATCGCATGAATGTCTCCAATGCTTCTCGAAGAATTCGATCATCATCGGATTGTATTTCTATGTCAGAGCGAAGTCTATATTCTTCACGTAAAAGATGTGCATGATGCAAGGGTTCATTTGTTGCATTAGCGATATCCTTCAGCTGACCGACAATGCTTACTGCCTTATCCCTTTGCATGGCTGTATGATAGATCATGCCACGAATACGCAGCAATTCGAATCGATAGTGCATCATCCTTGATTCGCCGATCAATTCTCGTGCATGCAAATCGTTGAATTTTTGCTCAAGTGCACTGAGCGTTTTGCTTACGGATGAAAATGAATCCGTGTAAAATCGCCGCTCAACCCTGAGAATCTCTTCCCTCCCGGACAAGACTCTATTCATGATAATCCCAAACTAATTCCCAATAGCAAATGGAAGCCCAAATGGCATTACACTTCCCTTTTGCTCAATTTACTTTATTTTTGGAGAATGGAGAGACTTCCTTGAAGGTTGTATTCGAACAAACCTGTTGAATGGTTATCTTGCATTGTATTTTCTCATTTGGAGGTCATATGGAATTCCTTACTACGCTACACGGACATAATCGCTGGCTTATCGTACTCTTCGCAGTTTTTGCCCTGATCACATTGATTCTCAATCGAAAAGACCCCTCTGAATACAAGAAAAACACCCAATTATTCGGTTCGATTTATGCCTATGCCCTAGCCTTGCAATTCATCATCGGTCTCATTCTCTTTTTTCCAAAAGCACAAGCATTGGAATGGGATATGTCGGCTCTACGCATACAATTCGAGCATGCCACTACGATGATTCTTGCTGTTGCCATTGCTCATAGTGCTGCTGCATGGAAAAAACTCGATCCGCCAAGAAGACTTAAGAAAACAATGATTGCCTATCTGGTTTCACTATTCCTGATTGTATTGGGTGTGATCCGCATTGGTGGGATGTCTTTATGGACCGGCTCATAATCGAGAATTCCAACCTGCGATACAGTTCGCAATCATGAGTGCTGCAAGCCTTGATGTTCTTTTGTCGATATCAAAAAGCGGATTCACTTCCGCTATATCAATCATTCGCGCTCCAAGTGCTCCTGCATCAAATGCCATCTGTATGATTTCATCGGCAGAAAAACCGATGGGAGCACTTGCACTTACTCCCGGTGCAAATGCAGAGTTGACTGCATCCATGTCAAATGAAACATAGATCTCATGATCTGCTTTGCTCATTGCTTGCATCAATTCCGACAGTTGATTTGGTACATCGCCCATAGCCCTTATATGGTCATAAGAGATGATTCTTCCACCGGATTCTTTGACATATTCTCTGTGATGGCTTGCAGCGGTGAATGCTTGCGTACCAAATTCTATGAATTCAGTCGGCATGCCATATTCTAACATTTCTCTAAATGGCGATCCTGAATGCCCTAGACCATCAACCCTTTCTCGAACATCAAGATGTGGATCGATATTAATGATTGATGGTGTTTCAAATGAATCTATCATTGCACAACTTGAAGGAAAAGCGATGTCATGCCCTCCACCGATGATGATCACGCGAGCACCTTTCAGCAGCAATTCCTTCACTATTTCATGATGATTTGATCGAATATCTTCCAAAGTTCTACCTTCACACATGATATTCCCAATATCATGAACCCTTGATAATCGTTCCCCAATACCATTGAGCGATAATATTCCCAAGCATTCTCTTACAGAAAATGGGGCATGCGCGGCTCCAATCCTTCCTCCATTTCTGTGAATTCCTATGTCTTGTGGTATGCCCAATAAGACTATATCGCCCTCGGCAATCTCATTCATTGAAGAATCAGAACACATTATTGAGGCAATACGCTTGTCTAACTTCTCTCTTGGCTCAGGTATTGCGGCCCAACCATCATAGGGTACCATATGTTGAATCATGTGAATATCTCCCAAATGTGCATTCTTAAGACATAGCGTTTTTTTGTATTTTTGTCTGCACTTCATCTTTTCAAGCGGAGCTTACTTCATGATTTTGACAGACAAGGAAATCCTTACAAATATAGCGAGCGGAAGAATCGTTATCACACCTTTTCGCAGAGAACGTTTGGGTTCAAATAGTTATGATGTTCATCTTGGAAAGATTTTGGCCACCTATGACGATGAAACATTGGATGCTCGAAAGCATAATACAATAACGTTATTTGAAATTCCTGATGAGGGATATATACTCAAACCGGACATATTTTATCTTGGCGTTACCGAAGAATATACCGAAACGCATGATCATGTTCCCTTTCTTGAAGGTAAATCAAGTATTGGCAGATTGGGTATAGACATTCATGCAACTGCCGGTAAAGGCGATATCGGCTTCTGTAATTATTGGACATTAGAGATTTCGGTAAAACAGCCGGTTAAAGTATATGCAGGAATGCCTATAGGACAATTGATTTATTTCGAAGTAAAAGGCGAAATAGAGACTCCATACAATGCTAAAGGTTCAGCAAAATACAATGCGAAAACTCATCAACCGGTCGAGTCAATGATGTGGAAGAATTTCTTATGAGACTCCTTTCTTCATTCAGAGTTTGGATACATGCATGTGCATACGTGATTTTTGCACTGAATATATGTTCCTGCTCAATTGAAGAAGAGAATGCAATGATATATGATGAGTCCGCTATACTCGATCGCAGAAAAGAAATAGATGACTTCTTTGCTTCTGATGCTTCTTCACCATTGAAGGAAGAACAAAAATCAATGTTCAAGGGTTTACAGTATTTCCCTCCATCCGAGGATTTTACGTTCTTTGCGACCTTTACCAAATCACTAAATCCTGACACAGTGATGCTTTTAACCTCCAAAGGTGCTGAAAAAAGAGCTATGCTTCATTATGGAACGCTGAGTTTCTCACTACAAGACGGACATAATCTCACCCTTTCTACTTTTAAGTCATTGTCAAGTAATGACGGCATTCTTTTCATCCCCTTCAAAGACAAAACCAATGGTTTTGAAACATATGAGGCAGGAAGATATTTAGAGCTTGATGAAGAACCAAATCAAGAAGAGTATTTACTTGATTTTAACAGAGCATATAATCCGTATTGTGCCTACAATAAAGAATATTCATGCCCATTGGTGCCCAAAGAGAATGTATTAACCTTTTCCATCAAAGCAGGTGAAAAGAGGCCCATACTTCAATGAAGCATATCACGTTCATAAGACATGCCAAATCAAATCATGTGATGGGTTTGCGAGACCATGACAGACCACTCAATGATCGAGGCCTCATGGATGCTCCACTCATGGCTGAAAGATTGAATGCAGAACAATTTTCTCCGGACATCATGTATTCAAGTACAGCGCTTCGTGCATTGAATACAGCACAATTGATTAGAGACGGCATCAGACCTGATATCCCATTGATCGAAGATGCATTGTTATACCATGCATTCATTCATGATTATACGCGATTCATACATGAATTGGATGATGCATATTCTCACATAGCGATAGTAGGGCATAATCCAACAATCAAGATGATGGTCAATTTGCTTTCAAAAGAAAATGTAACAGACTCCATGCCTACTTGTTGCGTGGTAACAATCACATTTGTCGAAACTGATTCTTGGCAATCTATTTCACCTCATACCGGAATCGTCAATCGATACATGGTTCCTGTACAATAAAACAAAGTAAGGAAATTCACAATGGCTGAATATCATCAGATTTGCATCATTGGCAGCGGACCCGCCGGTTTTACTGCTGCTTTATATGCTTCCCGAGCAAGACTTGATGTAGTTGTTTTCGAGGGTCATCAACCCGGTGGTCAATTAACAATCACCACCGAAGTTGAAAATTATCCCGGATTCGAACATGGAATCATGGGTCCGGAAATGATGGATGTTTTCAGAAAGCAGGCACATAGATTTGGTGCTTCTTCTATTTATGAAACAATCACATCGGTTGATATGTCGAAAAGACCTTTCACACTCACAAGTGATTCCAATAAAACCTATACTTGCGACTCAATCATCATTTCAACGGGTGCAGCAGCCAAATTACTTGGTTCAAAAGGGGAGCAGGAATATATGGGATTCGGTGTTTCAGCTTGTGCAACATGTGATGGTTTCTTCTTCAGAAATCAACATGTATATGTGGTTGGTGGTGGCGACACCGCAATGGAAGAGGCAAATTACTTGACGCGCTTTGCATCGAAAGTAACAATCATTCACAGAAGAGATGAATTCAGAGCATCTAAAATCATGCTTGAACGTTGCCAAAACAATCCTAAGATTGAGTTCATGATCAATACAACTGTGGATGAATATATTGGGGAAACATTGCCAACCGGTTTGCGCAAACTCACATCTTTGAAATTACGTAATACGGTGACGAATGAGGAAAGCATTGTCCCGGCAGACGGTATTTTTGTTGCGATCGGACATAAACCAAATACGGATTTATTCAAAGGTTTGATAGACATGGATGATACCGGATATATTCAAACGGTAGGAAAATCATCATTTACAAATATTGAGGGCGTTTTCGCATGTGGCGATGCCCAAGATAGCGTCTACAGACAAGCAATCACAGCGGCAGGTAGCGGATGCATGGCTGCAATTGATGCGGAACGCTGGCTCGAAGCGCAACATGGATGATAAAGGATGGAACCACAAGAACAAAAAAAAGCGCCGGTTTTAGTCCGGCGCTTTCCATATGCAATAGAAGCTGAAATGGCTCAGGCATTACTTGCCGAGAATGGCATTTCAAGTTATGTCTATGATCTGAATGTCAATTCCTGCTATGTGGGTGCAGTCATGGGCGTTCGACTTTTCGTATCCGAAGATGATCTTCAAACTGCGATTGATATCTTGAATGAAGACGCGGAAGAATAGAAATCCTCCAAACACCGACTCTTTATTCTTTTTCCTCACCTTCCGGGGCTTTTCCTTGCATCATTTTCTTGAATTGTTTGTCAAGGAAATAGAGATTCTTTGCATCATATCCAACGCGTTTTACCATCACGATCAATTCCTCCACGCCGCGCTCGGAATCTTGCTGTTCTTTGATAAATGGTTGGAGGAATTGCAGTGTTGCAAAGTCTGCACAATCATGACACATTTTGGCTAATTCATTGATGGCGATGGTGTTTTGTTGCTCCAAATGCAAATTGTGTTCAAGGATATCAAGAACACTATCAAAGGAATTTCTCAATTGAGGTACTGCACCGATTGATGCACAGCAACCATTTGCATTGGCATACCTATAAAACTCCATCATATGCTCCCTTTCATCTTCAGCACTGAAATAGAAGTATTCTTCCAAACCGGGCAAGTCATTATCGGCACACCATGAAGCCATTTCGAGATAAGCCATGGATGCAACATGCTCATTGGTGATTTGTATATTCAATTGTTTGCGAATGGAATCATTCATTGTATAACCTCTTGTAAAATCAATGTGTCGTCAATTCTTTTGGTGACTCAATCTTCCCTTCTTTTCTTAATGCATTCAATTCTTCCAAGGTAACAGTTAGAAAAGCTCCATTGGACTCTGCAATCACCGTTACAGTATCAGAAAAGATATCGATTTTGATCATCCTTGCTCTGCCTTCGGGCAATTGCAAATACGAATCGAGCGGAGGATAACTTTTTAATGCCATGACATAATTGTCTATCTCATACAGCAAACAACATTTCAGTCGACCGCACATCCCGCTGAGTTTACTGATATTCGGGGGTAATTGCTGGGCTTTTGCGTGGTCGAGTGTAATTTGATCGAACTCATTTAAAAAAGAGGAACAACATAATTCCAACCCACATGGACCGATTCCACCCAAACGTTTTGCTTCTTCACGTGCAGGAATTTGCCGCAATTCAATCCGAGTATGATAGGTTCTTGCAAGATCTTTAACCAATTCCCTGAAGTCAACTCTCTGAGGAGCCGAAAAATACACCGAGAGTCTGGAACGATCAAACTGCCATTCGGCATCAACAATTTTCATTTCCAATCCGGCGGATTTCACTTTGTCTTTAACTTCACGCACGATGACTTTTTCTTGATCTCTATTGTCTTTCAATTTTTCGATGTCTTCTTTTGATGCAACCCGAAGAACATTGAACAATGGTTCATGTTGATCAGATTGTTTTAAATCGGCAATCAAGCCAACGGCGGTAATTGTCCCGGCATCATTTCCATGTTCAGATTGTACAAGCACGGTATCGCTCAATGCATAGCGACCATTTCTTGTTTTTTTGAACATTTGCTTTCTTCTTGCTTTAAAACTGACTTCCACAAACCAATCCTGCGGATTCGAAGAATCCATGGGTTGTTCATTGATATCATGTGAAGAATTACTTGTTGTGCAATTGGAACACCCACCATCTTTTCCACCACAGGCAGAACAATGGGATTTACGATTGCGTAGAGTTGATGCAATCGAAGCTTCGGCGGCATTCCCGACATCATCGGTATGGGGTATATCAATTCTGGAGAGAGGAACAATCGAACCCACTGGGAATTCATCTTGCTCTGAAGATTGATGCTTATTACTTTCACTCATGCTGAAATAATCGCCTAAAAGGGCAGAATATTTGTAATTCGGAACGAAAGTAGCAAAAAAACTCATGAATGACAACTTTGACTGGCAATTGTTATTCCTTTTTCTTCAGTAACAGCTGGCGTCTATCCTCACGAACTGCTTTGGCATAAAAGTCTTTAAAAGACTGATATTCAGAAGATTCGATGAATGTTTTCTTCTTGATGAATTTTCTGGTGACTGTAAGCATGGAAATACCTTCTCTTTCATTGGCCAGAACCGAGAATTCATAGTCCGCGGCGGCATGAGAAAGTCGTATTGACTGCGGAACTTCAGCCAGCATGTATCCTTTGGGAATCAGCATCAATATCTCCTCATATGTGGTATCCACATCATAGAGATGTTTGATCGGGTATGTACGCTTTTCATAAGAAAGTGCATCCTCAGAAGGAAGTTCATTTCGCCAGGGAATTCGAACAATTTTATATGTTCCTGCTTCAGCAACTGTATTAGGAGCTTCATATCTATATAATATAGAGACATGATCGGCAAGCGAATCAACTCCCAAAATTCCCATATCTGAAACTCTGGCCGATGGAATATCAGATGCCAGAGAAGACTGCAGCAATTTCTTTTGTTCTTCTGAATTCTTCCCTTTGTAAGCGGCACGATATTGAGCGGTCAAAGCTCCTGTGATTTTTTCAGCACCTTGTATCAACATGCCGTCATCAGTAAACTGTATATTGGCTCTGGATACAAAAGTTGGAGCAATATATTGTTTATCAGGCAAGAGCAAAGGCTGCGTATTTCCGGGACGAATCAATAATGAAAATGCATTTCTATCTGCAGAAGGTATGGCTCCGGTTGGAAAATTAGAAGCTGTTAGATCCAGAAAAAGTGGACGTTGCTTTCCAGATTCCTCAACGGCAATGATGCAATGATTGAATGTAATGGAGGGCAGCAGATTCAATAATCGTTCTTCATTGCCTGAATTCACCAAAACATAATGTGCATTAATACCCAATTCTCGAAGCATTGCAATACCAAGAGTTGAAACATCTTTGCAATCTCCGATTTTATTTACCAAGACATCCCTGGCTTTCTGGGGGATAAATGCAGACTGACGGAAAGAAACACTGCTATACCGGATATTGTCTGTGATGAATTGAAACACTCTCCGAATTTTTTCGGATTCGGATAATGATTCAGGGTTTGGAATCAATGCCTTTACGGCTTCTTGAATTTCATAAGAGGTTTGTGCTTTGGATTGAGCCAACTCAGCATACCATTCAACCAAAAAAGACCAATTTGGGATTGTGGTGAAACGCAATACTTTACCAATTTCGGGTAATGAAGGCATATCTGCTTCATATACTATTCCTGATTCTCTGTTTACCTTCCAGGAATATAACGTTGAATGTATTTCAGGTAATTCTTGGACCAATGGCGAAACATCCATTTCCTGTTGAGAGGTAGTGAACTGCAAGCCGTCAGGAATGATCATTGCATACTCAGCATGCGTTACAGGAAAATATTGATTGAAGTAATGTTCATCCCAAACATGTCTTGCCAACTTACCTGTATTGTAATTTCTGATTTTGTATTTGATATACACAAAATCATTTGGTTCCAACCCTTTGAAAACAGACATGTTGCGGCTTATATCCGCTCGGATTTCTTTACCGTCGGCTTTGATGGTCACTGCTTTTTCAATGATCAAGTCCTGTGAATTGCCATTGAATCCTATCCTGTACTCTTTAAAAAAGTCTATTCCCTTTTCATTGAGTACGCGAATTACGCTCTCTGTTACTGCTTCCGATGCACCATGATCATAAATGACCCGCTTTACTTTGTCTGAAACAATGACAGCATTGGCTTCGGGATGATCTTTCGCTTGAGGAGCTGATCGCAGAACCGAATCAAGATTTGTCTCTCCAAAGACCGTAAAGATGGATTTCTTCCCTTGCAATTCTCTTAAAATGGCTCTTGCATCATAGTCTGTAGGTGAATATGCCAGGGCTTTTTCATATGCCATTATGGATGAAGGAATGTCTTTATTGCTTCTATATATTTCCCCCAATTTAGACCAATAGGTATTGCATGAAGGGCAAAACTTCAATGCCGTGAGCATTTCCTTTTCGGCTTTGTCATATTGTTCCAACTGGGTGAAGACATTTGCCATCTGATAATGGAAACCGGGAGATGATGGTGAAAGGGATAGCAATTCATCGAATGTTTTTTGCCACTCTTTTACTTTCGAATCCTCCAAATATGCTTTTGCAAGACTGAGCAATGGTGCTTCACCATATGCTTGTTTGAGATATTTGGCATAGAGACTAATCATTGTGTCTCTTCTACGCGTTGTCTGAAAATCAAATGCAGCTGCAAGCTCAGTATATGTCCATGACAATGGAAACTGCTTTCTTGCCTCACGCGCGGTTGAAATCACTTTATCCTGCATTTTCTTTTTATCATAATATCGGATTCGCAATGTATATGCCGTTTCCGATTTCGGCAATAATTGCTCAATTCTATTAACCATATCTTCTGCACGATCATAATCTTCATTGTCGAGATATTGGTTGAATTTATAGATAATGCCATCAGGAATATCTTTGCTCATGGAAGACAATAATTCATATGTTGTGTTCACTTCATCTTTTTTTCTTCCTCGGGCATATGTATCAATGAATTTCCACAAAATGATTGGATTGTCTTTTGATATATTCAATGCTCGTTTCAGTAATTGCTCAGCTTCAATTGCACGATCATTTCTAAGATAAGCATCGGCAAGAACGAGATAATGTTCAATCCAGTCAGGATGCTTCTCAATAATCTGTTTCAACTCCGCAATAATGGGATTAGGGATAAATTCAATCCGCGATGGTTTTTGCTTTGCATATTGCTGCGTATAAGCAGTATGCTTTAATCCCGGAACAGGATTTCCATCTTCATCAGTTATTCTCATCAAGAAATTACACCGATCAATTTCGGAATATCCGACTTTCACCAATAATCGATTCCAACCGGCCACTAAGTCAGTTCTTACTATATAAGTGTCAAAATCATTGTTTGTTTCATTGGAGTCGCGTAATATCTCAGCATCATTCAAGAATATTTTCAATGATCCTGAAGTGCCTACTCTCACTTGCACAGTCATGTTTTTGGGTGACCAAATAAATGTATTCGCATAATATATTGCTTGTCTGTCAGGGAAATATGATTGGAAATCCAACCAATAATCTCTTTTGATCAAAGGAGGGTGAAACCATGATGCAGGCGTTCCATTTTTGCCTTCATACACTTCCGTTGTGTCATATATTTCTTCGGGTGGATAAGCAATTCCAAACCCCGATGCGGAAATATGTTCAAATGGACCAATGATTGAATATGATGAAAGTGCATTGATGCGGTCATAATATTGTGTTGCCGCTTTGATATTACCATTTCTAGTTTCAACAGACCCAAGCATCTCCATGGCCATTGCACGCAGTGAGCCAGGTTTATCCCCTTTTTGAGATAATTGTTTCAATACTTCCTGCACACCTGATTTCTTATCATGCATTTGAGTTGAAAACCGAGGAGCAAGCCAAATCGAATAGAGATAAGGAACCGGATCAATGTCCGCTTTCATAATCTGTTTGTACACATTCCACGATTCAGCATTGCGATGCCGCATTTCGAGGAGATATGATAGACCAACAATGCTCCTGACATCTTTGGGATTATGTTCAAGAATATTTCTGAACACAATTTCAGAACTGTCAAATTCTTTTTTGAGAATATGATTCCAAGCTTGATTGATGTCCTGAGCATATAATGGCTGCATACCCATCAAGGAAATTGCTATATATATCGATAGTGTGATAATCTTCAATGTATTCTCCACTCAATGAATTGCGAAGCGTTTTTGTTGTTGTGAAATATCCATTTCTTCATCAAATTGTTTACCCTTTGCAAAGTAATCAAGCAATTGTTGAGACATATGCGGCGCATATAATGCCCCTTTGGTTCCCAGTCCACCAAGCATGAACATTCCTTTATGGTTGGGATGTTCACCCAAGAATGGCAAATGATGAAGCATTGTTGGACGCAATCCGGCAGATTGTTCGAGAATTTCATACTCACAATTCATGAGTGATTGAATTCTATGCATTAGTCGTTCGGCACCAAATGCTGTTGGAATAGTTGTGATTTCATTCCATTGGAAAGTGGCTGCACAGCGAAATTGATGTTTTCCAATTGGAATGATGGCAAAGCCACGGCTGATAATATCAGTTTCAGGCAAATCAATTGATCGTATGATGCATGACTCCCCTTTCACTATATCGAATTGCAAGTTCACATCAGACAACCATGGATTCCTACTAGCCAACCAACCATCGCAGAATAGAATGGTTTTTCCATGAATTGATTCATTGCCTATATTGATGCTCCAATATCCATCCTTGGATTCGATATGATGCGGCGCGACAAATGTATTCAATATGTTATTACGGAATACATTTCCGGAAACATCCAAGAATCGTCCATAGTCAAAGACATGAGCCTGTAATGTTCTGAAACCCCCATGTTCATTTCGAATCGATATATCCAATTGGTCTGTTTCAGGTTCAAGAATTTCTCCAACAAACTCAGCAATATTCAATGTTTCGTATTTCGCATTGAACACCTCTCTTTCTTTCTTATCAACAAAAAGTCGAATCATCGATTGTTGTTTAAGATAAGCTTCTTGAGAATCTTCTTCGGCAAAGGAAGCATAATGCATCATTCCAAGATGAAGAAACTCGGCGAATCGCCAAGAGACTTGAAAACGCTTTCCTGTAATTGGATTTACCAAACCGGCAGCTACCCTTGATGCCGCATTCTTTTGGGAATCATCTATGATGAGAATATTCATCCCGGCTCCTGACATCATTCTGGCAGTAACCAAACCGGCGATGCCGGCACCGATTATGATGCAATCGAACATGCTATGTTTTGATCACTCCTGTTGCTTTGATTGTTGTACTTGAACATCTGCATTGACGGAGGTATGAAGTGCATGTTCCCATTTCCTAAAAAACATCATCAAAATAGCAGTCGTTGGAACGGCTATGAGTAAGCCGATGAATCCAAAGAAATGACCAAATACAAATATTGAAGCAAGAAGAAGAACAGGATGCAGCCCCACCCGACTTCCCAAGACTCTTGGTTCAATCACATAAGCATTCAGAAAATGTAGTCCGTTTACAATCAACGTTATAGCCACAACATGATTCAATGCATGTTCAGGATCTACAAATATGGCAACGATTATTCCAATGATCATGCTGGCTATGGAACCAAAAAATGGGATGGGATTCAAAAGTCCGAACATCACCCCCAAAACGATCGCATAAGGAATATTGAATACACTGAGTAGCAAAGAAGCTACGGCTCCAATCCAAATGACGGCGATAACTTGCCAGCCCACATAGATTTTCAAAATATCACTTACCTTCTCCAGCATTGATAATGCCTCAGGATTTTTTATTCCGAGGATTTTTCGCAGAAAGCTTTTCAAAGAAGGCAAATCTTTCAGAAAGTAAAATGTTATGATCGGTATCAATATCAAATTCAAGACCTGAGCAGCAATCAATGAAATATTGGTGAGCAATGCAAAAAGGGCATCCATCACAGAACTAAACAGTGTTTCCGCCTTTGGCATCACTTGATCTTGAACAAGTTGTTTGACTGTTTCTTTAGGTATTCCGATTGACTGCAACATGGAGTAGAATTGACGACTCTCCAGATATTTCGTGGTCTGCACCACAAATCTGGAAACTTCTTTTGTCACTTGATCCAATTGTGCATATGCAGATGGGAACACGAATATTGCAACGGTGGCTAGTATACCTCCAATAATGCCGAGCATAATCATCGAAGCCAACCAGCGCTTGATTTTGAGTCGCTCCATTGCATTGATGATCGGATCCAAGAGAAAGGCAAGAATGAAGGAGAACACAAAAGGAAGAACAGCAGAGTTAAGATCTATCAACATCCACAAAATGAATAGTGCCCAATTCAATTGCAAGATGCGCCTTGCAAAAAATGAACGCTGTCTATATGGATAAATGATGAAAAATGCTATGAGGAATAGAATGAGCGGACTACTGACAAGTTCTGTCAATACAAGAAATGTCATGCATGTAATTGCAGCCAAAACGATAGGAATTCCCATATGTATGGGAATGCCAAATATGGTCTGTTGTTCCGAATCATTATTCATATTCCTACCTCCTTACATGAATATTGCAATGCCCTGATTGAGAGCATTGCAACGACACATGATTTACATGGGATTATCAAGAGCAGACTTCATCAAATGCTTTTTTCAATGCAGATGAAATCATGTCGGGGCTTGCTCCTTCGATTGCATGCCTAGGCATGAATCCAATCAATTCACCATCCTTCATGAGTGCGATAGCTGGCGAGGATGGAGGCTGCCCTTTGAAATACTCTCTTGCCTTTGAAGTGGCTTCAAGATCTTGTCCTGCGAAAACAGTAAACAAATGATCCGGTTTTTTTGTGTTGTCCAATGACATTTTTACGCCTGGTCTGGCACCACCTGCTGCACATCCACAAACGGAGTTTACAACTATGAGCGAGATGCCCGATGATGTAATGGCTGCATCAACATCTTCAGGGCTGCGAAGTTCTGTGAATCCTGCTGAAGTCAATTCTTCACGCATTGGCTGTACGATCAATGGATCATATGGCATTGTTAGATCTCTTTTTTATGTATAAACAAATGATGATGGTAAAACGAATATGATTCAAATCTATGATAATTATTCATACTTCTGAATATAGGATTGAAGAAGTATATTGCCGGAAACAATAGGAGTAAGCAATGATTTCGCTCATAATTCGATGGGGTATTACGGCAACAGCCGTATATCTAACCCAATTTTTCATTGATGGCATATGGGTCAAGAACTTTATGTCAGCCATCATAGCTTCGCTGATCATTGGATTCTTAAACACCTTCGTAAAACCTATATTAACATTGATTAGCCTACCGATTGTATTGCTTTCATTTGGCTTATTCATGCTTGTCATTAATGCAATGCTTTTGTGGTTTGCGGGTGAAATCCTTGAAGGAATTGAAATCGCGGGATTCATGCCTGCATTATGGGGTTCAATCATCATTAGCTTTGGAACATGGATCGGCAATCTGATTACAAGAAAAGAGTGATTATTCCTCCACTCCAAGCAGTAAATATGCCTTGAGGAAATCATCCAAATCACCATCCATCACAGAATGGATATCTGTCTTTTTTAGTTCAGTTCTATGATCATTTACCATGGTATATGGCTGAAAGACATATGATCTGATTTGGCTTCCCCACTCGATTTTTTTCTTGGTTCCTTCAATTGCAGCTTTTGCCGCTTCCTCTTCTTCTCGCCTTTTTTGATAGAGTCTGGATTTCAGCATCGTCATTGCTCTTTCTCGATTTTGATGTTGAGATCTTTCTTGTTGACATGCCACCACTATACCGGATGGGATATGTCTCAAGCGGACTGCTGTTTCGACTTTATTGACGTTTTGTCCGCCTTTTCCCCCAGAACGAAATGTGTCCATTTCAACATCAGCAGGATTGATCTCGATCTCAACATCGTCTTCTATTTCGGGATAGACATATACAGATGCAAATGATGTCTGCCTTTTACCTTGCGCGTTGAAAGGCGAAATACGAACCAATCTATGCACACCATTTTCTGCTTTGAGAAATCCGAATGCATTTTTACCGACAATTTCGAGGGTGGCCGATTTGATGCCGGCTTCTTCACCCGGCTGTTCATCGGCAAGAAGCACTTGATATTCGTGAGCTTCAGCCCATCTGGTATACATACGCATGAGCATTTCACTCCAATCCTGAGCTTCCGTTCCTCCTGCACCTGCATTGATAGTCAAGATTGCATTTCGAGCATCATCCGGTGCTGAAAGAATTTTGCGTAATTCCAATGCATCAACAGCTTGTTGTGCTTTTTCAAGTTCAGCATCAATGTCATGCTCCATGCTTTCATCCTCGGCTTCATCACCGAGTTCAATCAAAGCGCCAACATCATCTACTGCAGTATGAGCTGATTGCCATATGCTTATCCATTCTTTTCTTTCTGCTATTTCTTGCATAACCGCTTGAGCGCGAATTCCGTCATCCCAAAAGCCGGGTTGCTCGCTTAATTGCTCTCTCTCGGCTATTTCATCATGTTTGACATCTATGTCAAAGAAACCTCCGCAAAGCTTCGGTTCTTTCTTTCAATTCTTTTACTTTTTTCTTTTGTGGTTCAAACATGTTGATACCTTATGCTGTAATGTGTAAAAATTCTTCCGTGATGGCGAGTAAGTCTCCCGACGAAACAAGTGAAGACATCTTCTGTATTTCATCATGAATGATTGCATCTCCGCTTGTCGAAGGGATATGCTCTCGAATGAAATCCTGCACCTTGCCAAGAATATTGCTTGTTTTCATTGGGTGATGAAATTCAATGCCCCGAGTGGCGCATAAAAACTCTATTGCCAAGATATGCTCTAGATGATCCAAAATGGTATGCACTTTTCTTGCAGAAATGCTTCCCATTGAATTATGGTCTTCTTGATTTGCAGATGTTGGAATGGAGTCTACACTCGCAGGATGACATAATACCTTATTCTCAGAAACTAGTGCTGCGGCAGTATATTGAGCTATCATCATTCCTGATTGAACGCCGCCATTCTTTGCAAGAAATCTCGGAAGACCATTGCTCAATGCTCCGTTAACCATACGCTCAGTTCTTCGTTCAGAGATATTTCCAAGTTCGGCACAAGCAATAGCAAGAAAATCCAATGCAAGCGCAATTGGTTGGCCATGGAAATTTCCACCAGCAAGATGTATGGTATCATCGGCAAAAATCAAGGGATTATCATTTGCTGAATTCAGCTCGACACTAATGATGCTCTCCACATATGCAATTGCATCACGAGATGCACCATGTACTTGAGGCATGCAACGCAATGAATATGCATCTTGAACCATTCCATCACCAACTGAATGTGATGCTCGGATTTCACTATCTCTTAGCAGTTTACGTAATCTTTCGGCAGTTTGTATCTGACCCGAAAACCCACGCATGCGATGTATGCGTTCATCAAAAGCTGTATCAGTGCCTCGAAGTGCATCAACACTTAATGCCCCGGCAATATCCGCTTGATTGATCAACCTTTTGGCTCTATGGACAGCAAATGCACCAAGTGCGGTCATCATTTGCGTACCATTTATCAAAGCAAGGCCTTCTTTAGCTTGTAATCTCACCGGTTGTATTCCATGCTGTTGCATGACGATTGCAGATGATGCTGTAGTTCCATCGGCATGCAATACCGTCCCTTTTCCAATTAATGCCAATGCAATATGTGATAATGGAGCTAGATCACCACTTGATCCAACTGATCCTTGGGATGGAACAGCCGGGATCACATCATGTTTGAGCATCTCAATGAGTGTATCAACTGTGGAAAGCCGAATTCCTGAACACCCTTTGGCTAATGCATTGATGCGAAGAATCATCATTGCACGTACAATTGATCTATCGAGATATTTCCCAATACCGGCACTGTGAGAAATGATGAGATTTTCTTGCAAAGTTTCGATGTCGGATTTGGGAATGACCACATTTGAAAATTCACCAAAACCTGTGGTAATACCATAAATGATCTCACCTGAATCCATCCATTTCTCTACAATATCTCGACTGTTCTGCATGGCTGTGCGTGCAGCATCAGAAAGTGTAATTGACACATGAGAATCTGAAGCATATTTGACCAGATCGGGAATGGTCAAAGAATATCCGTCTAAAATGAGTGTTTGCATAAAGTTTTCATCAAGAATAAAAAAAGGGCAGACAAACCATATGTCTGCCCTTTACATATTGGGCTATTGGACTATTGAAGACTTATACAGAAATTCTTCTTCTGCCCAATCTACGAAATCCATCGGATCCTTCGTCTTCTTCTGATTCCTGTTCGGAAATCATTTCACTTCCAAAGATATTTCCAACATCGCTAGTGACAATCATGTCATGATAGTGACGAAGACCAGTACCTGCAGGAACCAATTGTCCGATGATGATATTCTCTTTCAATCCTGAAAGTGAATCGATTTTGGAAGCAATTGATGCATCTGCCAATACTCGAGTTGTTTCTTGGAATGAAGATGCTGAAAGCCAGCTTTCGGTTGTGAGTGATGCTTGCGTGATACCAAGCAAGAGTGGCTCTGAAGTTGCCGGTTGAGCATCTTCTGCGATTGCTTCGACTTTTTCTTTCTTTTTTAAATCTACATTGACTTCTTTGAAGCGCTTCTTCGGAACAAGTTGCCCGACTTTAAAGCGAGAGTCGCCTTTATCAGACACAACAACTTGTGATTTCAACACTTCATTTTCATCAAGGAAGCGCAAACGATCTACATGATCATTGAACAGGAAGGTTGAATCACCTGAATCCACGATACGTACTTTTTGCAACATCTGACGAACAATAACTTCGATATGTTTGTCATTGATTTTCACACCTTGCATGCGGTACACTTCTTGAATTTCATTTACGAGATATTCTTGAACCGCACCAACACCTTTGATACGAAGAATATCATGAGGATTGATTGATCCGTCCGTCAAACGGTCACCAGCACGAACAAGATCGCCTTCTTGAATAAGTACATATTTGCTTGAAGGAACAGTATACTCAGTGGTTGTTTGACCATCCAATGAAGTAACAACAATTCCTCTCTGACCTCTCTTTGCCTGCTTGAAGGTGATTGTACCATCAATATCGGAAACCACTGCAGGATTTTGAGGTGCTCTTGCTTCAAACAATTCTGTAACACGTGGAAGACCTCCCGTGATATCTCTCATTCGACCAAGATCTCTTGGAATCTTTACAAGCCTTGTACCAACACTTACACGCTCATCATGATCAACGCTGATTTGAGCTCTGATAGGTATGATATAAGTATGAAGGATATTTCCTTTGTCATCCACGATCTCAATCGAAGGCATTTTGGAGCGATCACGTGATTCAATCACAACTTTTGTAATGTGACCAGTCTGCTCATCGTTTTCTTCACGGTATGTGACACTCGGAACAAGATCACGATAGCGTACAGTACCTGCCTTTTCTGTGATAATTGTGGAGTTGTATGGATCCCAGTCGAAAATCACATCATTCTTGTTGATTTTTTGTCCGTCAACAACTTTGAGAATCGCGCCATAGACTGCATCATAGCGAGTCATCATGCGACCTGTTTCAGGTTCGGCAATATGAATGACGCCGCTTCGGCTGACAACAACAGAAACATCCATTCCGTTTTCATCTTCATAAGCAGCTGTTTTGACATTCTCAAAAACGATTTGACCGTCAAACTTTGCATGAACGGTAGATTGCGATGCAACAAGTGAAGCAGTTCCACCTGTATGGAATGTTCGAAGTGTAAGTTGTGTACCGGGCTCACCGATGGATTGTGAAGCGATTGTTCCAACAGCTTCTCCAACATCAACCATTTGTCCGGTTGCCATGTTTCTTCCATAGCATTTGGCACAAACACCACGACGAGATTCGCAAGTGAGAACTGAACGAATCATGATTGCTTCAAGGGATGTTTCAGCAATCTTTTGAACATTATCTTCAGTGAATGTTTCGCCTTTCTTAACAATGATTTCGCCTGTTTCAGGGCTAATGACATCAATGAGTGCACAACGACCTAGAATCCGCTCTGATAATGGCTCCTTGATATCTTCGCCATCTTTCAATGCACGCATTTCAACGCCACGAATGGTACCGCAGTCATCACCGGAGATGATCATGTCTTGCGCAACATCATGCAAACGACGAGTTAAGTAACCTGCATCAGCAGTCTTCAATGCCGTATCAGCAAGACCTTTCCGTGCACCGTGAGTGGAGATGAAGTATTCAAGAATAGTCAAACCTTCCTTGAAGTTTGAAATGATCGGATTTTCAATCAATTCTGCACTTGCACCTGAAAGTGACTTTTGCGGCTTGGCCATCAAACCACGCATACCTGCTAACTGACGAATCTGCTCTTTCGAACCACGGGCCTGTGAATCAAGCATCATCCAGAATGTGTTGAATCCATCAGACTCTCTTTGCAGTTCTGAATATAGTTTGTCAGCAACACGATTTGTCGCATTGGACCAAGTATCGATGATCTTATTATAACGTTCACCGGAAGTGATAACACCATTCTGATAATATTCTTCAATATTATCAACTGTTTCTTGGGCTTTATCGATGATGGTTACTTTTTCATCAGGAATAACAACATCAGAAATGGAAACAGATAAGCCACCGCGTGTAGCTGTAAGGAATCCTGTTTCTTTCAAATTATCCAAGAATTCAACTGTTTTTGCAAGACCGGCTTTACGGAAGCATAAACCAATAATTTGACGCAAACGACCTTTGGTCAACAATTCATTGAGATAGCCCATTTCTTTTGGCACGATCTGATTGAACAAAACACGTCCTATAGTTGTCTCGATGAGCTGACTACGTGTTCCTTTTTCAATTTCAATGCGCACTTTGATCTTGGTGTGCAAACTGATCTGCTTGGAATTATATGCAATGATAACTTCACTGGGGGAAGCAAAAATCTTTCCTTCTCCGGGGGCACCTCTACGAAGTTTCGTAAGATAATATGCACCAAGAACCATGTCTTGAGAAGGAACTGCAATCGGATCTCCATGCTGTGTATGCATGATATTATGCGATGCCAACATAAGCAACAATGCTTCAAGCTGAGCTTCATGACTGATTGGCACATGCACAGCCATCTGATCGCCGTCAAAGTCGGCATTGAAAGCGGTTGTCACGAGCGGATGCAATTGAATTGCCTTCCCTTCAATCAAGCGCGGCTGAAATGCCTGAATACCCAATCTGTGAAGAGTTGGAGCGCGATTGAGCATCACTGGGTGTCCATCAATCACCTTCTCCAAAATATCCCACACTTCATTGGTTTTTCTTTCAACCAATTTCTTTGCACTCTTTACAGTTTTAACATGACCTCTTTCGATCAACTTTCGAATGATGAATGGCTTGAATAACTCAACAGCCATATCTTTTGGCAGTCCGCATTCATGTATTTTCAATTCAGGACCGACAACAATAACCGAACGACCTGAATAATCAACACGCTTACCGAGCAAGTTTTGACGGAAACGTCCTGTTTTACCTTTCAATACATCTGCTAGAGATTTCAATGCTCTTTGTGATTCACTGCGAACGCTACGACGACTATTATCGAAGAGTGCATCGACTGATTCCTGAAGCATACGTTTTTCATTACGCAAAATCACTTCAGGCGCTTTGATGTCAATCAATCTGCGTAGGCGATTATTTCTGATGATCACACGACGATACAAATCATTCAAATCGGATGTAGCAAATCTTCCGCCTTCCAAAGGTACCAAAGGTCTAAGATCAGGAGGAATGACGGGTACAACATCAAGTACCATCCATTCCGGACGCGACTTATTGGGTAATTCATTACCTGTAAATGCTTCAAGAATGCGAAGGCGCTTGAGCAAATCTGCTTTACGTTGTTGTGATGTTTCCTCACGCAATTGAATGCGAAGATTTTCAAAGTCATTTTCAGGATCGATACGCTTCAGCAATTCTTTGACCGCCTCGCCACCAATCAATGCAATGAATTTCTTTGGATCATCATCATCCATGTTACGCTCAGCTGCAGACAATGAAGCCATAACTTCAAGATATTGCTCTTCAGTAAGCAAATCTTTTTGTTGCAAACCGGTGCTTCCGGGTTGAACCACAACATAGGATTCATAATAGACAATACGTTCAACATCCTTAGTGACCATGCCGAGTGCATGAGAGATCTTGCTGGGAAGTGAACGAAGGAACCAGATGTGCACAACGGGAACTGCGAGCATGATATGCCCCATACGTTCACGACGTACGGATTTTTGAGTTACCTCAACACCGCAGCGATCACACACGATTCCTTTATAGCGAATACGCTTGTATTTACCACAAGCACATTCCCAGTCACGAATGGGACCAAAGATCTTTTCGCAGAACAACCCGTCTTTTTCAGGTCTGAATGAGCGATAATTGATCGTTTCGGGTTTGGTCACTTCACCATTTGAGCGATTGAGCACTTCATCTGGTGATGCGATCTTAATTGTTATCTGTGAAAATCCTTTTCGGGGAATTGAATGCGTTTGCATCGAATTTCTCCAGTTGGATGTATAAATAGTTCTTCTTAAGTGGAGAGTCTACCCTCCGATTTTTCAAGCTCGACAAGAATTCAATGTCATTCGATGACAACATCAAGGCAAAGACCCTGCAATTCTCTTACGAGAACATTGAATGATTCAGGAATATTCGGATTAGGAATATTTTCACCTTTGACAATTGCCTCATACATTTTTGCTCTTCCGGTTACATCATCTGATTTCACTGTGAGCATTTCTTGCAAGGTATGAGCAGCTCCATAAGCTTCAAGCGCCCAAACCTCCATCTCTCCCAAACGCTGACCACCGAATTGAGCTTTACCGCCGAGTGGCTGTTGTGTGATGAGTGAGTATGGTCCGATTGAACGAGCATGAATCTTGTCTTCAACCAAGTGAGAGAGTTTCAACATGTAAATAACACCAACGGTGACTTCATGTTCGAATGCCTCCCCGCTTCTTCCGTCAAAGAGCACGGTTTTACCTGTTCTTGGCAAATCTGCTTTCTCTAAATAATCACCTACTTCATCCCAGCTTGCGCCGTCAAAAATTGGTGTTGAGAAATGGACGCCTAACTTCATTCCGGCCCAACCAAGTGCTGTCTCGAACAATTGTCCAAGATTCATACGCGAAGGCACACCAAGCGGATTCAATACGATGTCAACCGGTGTTCCATCTGGCAAGAATGGCATATCTTCAAGTGGGACTATCTTGGAAACAATACCTTTGTTTCCGTGACGACCCGCCATCTTATCACCAACTTGCAATTTGCGTTTCTTGGCCACATATACTTTTGCCATTTGTAGAATGCCGGGCTGCAATTCATCACCAGCGGCGATCTTACTCTTCTCTGCTCTTGCAGTCGCTTGAATGTCACTCTTCTTCGCCGCATAATTGTGCATCAATTGACGGACAAGATTCATGGTGTTCTCTTCATCAAACCATGATTGCTCTACATCCAGTGCATCGATTTTCAATGTACCATCATTGTATTTGTCGAGAACATCCTTTTCAGCAATCTTTGTGCCTGCACGGAATACGACTTTGTCATTAACCAATTTGATACCGAGAACTTTTTTCCCGTCAAGAAGGTGAGCCAATCTTGCCGCACAATCATCATCATGCAATTTGAGAAGTTTCATTTCTCTCTTCGTGATTGCTTCCTGACGTTTTTTCTCTTCTGCACGAAGCTCTGCATCGCTGGCCATCATGCGTCGGCTGAATAGTTTGGTATTGATAACAATACCTTTCAAACCCGGAGGTGCCTTAAGCGATGCATCTTTTACGTCACCAGCTTTGTCGCCAAAGATTGCGCGAAGAAGTTTCTCTTCCGGCGTAGGATCTGATTCGCCTTTAGGTGTGATTTTCCCAATAAGGATATCGCCTTCACGAACTTTTGCACCGGGGCGAACGATACCATTGTCGTCAAGATCTTTCGTGGTTTCTTCACTTACATTCGGAATTTCTTTCGTGAATTCTTCTTCTCCACGTTTTGTATCACGAACTTGCAATGTGTATTCTTCAATATGAATTGAGGTAAACACATCTTCGGCAACAAGACGCTCACTGATGATGATCGCATCCTCGAAGTTATATCCACGCCATGGCATGAATGCAACCAGAACATTTTGGCCGAGAGCCAATTCACTCATCTCGGTTGCAGCACCATCTGCCAATGGCTGACCTTTCACCACTTGTTGACCCGAGCGTACGAGCGGGCGTTGATTGATGCAGGTATCCTGATTGGTACGATAGAATTTTTGCAAAGTATACGTATGAACTCTTTCCGTTACGAATGAAATCATGCGCTCTATTTCAGAACGATTGTCATTGTAGCGAACTGTAATGAAATCTGCACATACATATTCAACCACGCCATCATCTTCAGCAAGAATGATTGCTCTTGAATCATGAGCAACTCTTACTTCCATGCCGGTACCGACGATAGGAGCTTTCGGGCGCAAGAGAGGCACACCTTGACGTTGCATGTTTGAACCCATCAATGCACGATTCGCATCGTCATGTTCAAGGAATGGAATCAATGATGCAGCAGGACTTGTAATTTGATCGGTTGACACATCCATATATTGAATGTCGCCGGGGCTCACGACTACGAAGTCCCCGCTTTGACGTGCTTTTACACGATCACCGGTGATCTTTCCTGATTTATCAACTTCAGTTGAAGCAGGAGTGATGATCAAACCTTCTTCTTTTTCTGCTGACAAGAATTCAATCTCATCGGTCACTTTACCTTTTACCACTTTGCGATACGGTGTTTCGATGAATCCAAACTCATTGACGCGTGCATGAATTGCAAGCGAGGAAATCAAACCAATATTTGGTCCTTCAGGTGTTTCAATTGGACAAAGACGGCCATAATGGGTATAATGAACGTCACGAACCTCGAAGCCTGCGCGTTCACGAGTCAAACCACCTGGTCCAAGTGCTGAAGTACGACGCTTATGCGTTAATTCAGACAATGGATTTGTTTGATCCATGAATTGTGACAATTGATTCGTACCAAAGAATTGATTGACCACACTTGTGATTGTTCTAGCATTAACAAGTTCGGAAGGAGTCATCGACTCACCATCATACATGCTTAAGCGCTCTTTGATGGTACGAGACATCCTTGTAAGTCCAAGATTGAACTGAGTGGACAATTGCTCGCCTACAGTTCTCACACGGCGATTTCCAAGGTGATCGATATCATCAACAGTTTGTTTTTGATCGTGAAGATCAATCAAATATTTGATGATTGTAACGATGTCTTCCAAACGAAGAACGGTGCAATCAAGTGGTGCATTCAACTTGAGTTTATCATTCAATCTGAAGCGACCTACGATACCAAGATCATAGCGTTTGTCATTGAAGAATAATTTTTCAAGCAATGCCAAAGCTGTTTCCATGTCCGGTGGATCACTTGAACGCATTTGGCGATAAATCACTTCGAGTGCTTCTTCTCTTGTGCGGGTGGTGTCTTTTGCCAATGTCTTGGCAATCACTGGTTCATCATTCACATTTTCAAAACGGAATACACGCACCGCTTCGATTTCAGATTGCTTGAATAATTCCATCAAAGCTTCATCGATGACCATGTCGCGATGAGCAAGGATTTCACCGGTGCTTATATCAATGACATCACCACCGATTCTTCTACCGATATAACTCTCGTCGAGTTGATCGGCCGGAACATCCATTGCCAATTCGAATAATCCAAGAATTTGCTCATCGGAAGAATATCCGAGTGCACGGAGAAGTGTAGTCACAGGAAACTTTTTCTTGCGATCGATATAGGCATACATCACATCATGGATGTCTGTGGTGAACTCGATCCAAGATCCCTTAAATGGAATCACGCGAGCTGTATAGATTCTTGTTCCATTAGGATGCAAAGCAGCATCAAAGAATACACCGGGTGAACGATGCAATTGGGCAACGATAACACGTTCAGCACCATTGATGATGAATGTACCACGAGGAGTCATCGCAGGAATATTCCCAAGATATACTTCTTGTTCAATGGGGTCTATAAAATCTTCTGATGAAGGATCTGCCTTACTTGAAAGACGCATGCGCGCTTTGAGGGCTTTGGCATATGTCAATTCCCTTTCACGGCATTCCTCTTCTGAATATTTTGGTTTTTCAACAAAATATTCCATGAATTCCAATTGAAAGATTTCAGATGAATCTTCTATCGGAAAATTGAGAAGAAATGCTTGTTGCAACCCTTTCGCTTTTCTCATGAAAGGATGCAAATCTTCTTGTAAAAAATCTTTATATGATTCAATCTGAAGATTGAGCAAGTCGGGATACGCGGCATATTCTCTTTGCTGAGCAAAATTAACGCGATCACGAAGGCGGACTATTCGTCCATCACTTGTGTATTGTGGTTTATTCATTCGTCTTCTCCTTGGGATCAAGAGAGCAAACTCTGGTAGAATCTGTGTTGGCTATCATCAACTTGATGACAATCAAATGGATAGAGAAAAAATGACAATTTCCCGATAAGATCTTCAAAGGATCTGATCGAGAAATCCTATGTGTGTCGATGACGGAATATGTAAAGCGTCAATTGCGAACATCATGCCCTTGCAGGGATAGTGTAAAAGTCGACCATTGTCAAGACAAGAGCCGGCGGCATGCGGTGATTTTCCGTTGCCGCCCTCTCATTCATTCTTCCCCGAAGGGAGAAGCTGTGGGCTTAGCAGAACATTACTTAAGGGTAACTTTTGCGCCTGCTTCTTCGAGCTTCTTCTTGATTGACTCAGCTTCATCTTTTGATGCAGCTTCTTTGATCACTTTTGGTGCAGCTTCAACAATGTCTTTTGCTTCTTTCAAGCCAAGACCTGTGATTTCGCGGACTACCTTGATGACATTCAATTTGTTTGCGCCACCGTCTGAAAGCTCAACATCAAACTCTGTTTGATCTTCACCTGCTGCTGCAGGAGCACCTGCTGCAGGAGCACCTGCCATCATCATGGGAGCTGCTGCTGTAACGCCAAATTTTTCTTCAAGTGCTTTTTTGAGTTCGGAAGCTTCAAGAAGTGAAAGCGCTCCGATTTTCTCTACCAATTCTTCAACGATTGCTGACATTGATGTTCTCCAAAAATTAAATTCAAATAATGTTCAATGATTATGCGGCTTTTTTCCTGGCGACTTCTTCAACAAGTGAAGCAACATCGCGCATGACCGCATTGATGGAACCGACAATTCCGGAGATCGGAGCATCAAGACTACCCATGATGGCTGCGATCATATCCTCTCTCGTCGGCAATGAAGCAATTTGCTTCAAATGCTTGCCGTCAAAGAATTGACCTTCGACGATAGCGGCTTTGAGCTTTGGTTTTTCCGACTTTTCAGAGACTTCCTTGATGATTTTTGCAGGCGCAATAGCATCGCTATATCCGCAAATAATCCCGGTTTGACCAAAGAACTTGTCTTCTGGAATCTCAAAACCACCAACTTCTGCCAAAGCACGTTGAATCAACCTGTTTTTGGCAACTTTGAATGTGAGATCCTTCTTGCGAAGTTCGGAGCGGAGATTATTACTCTCTGCCACGGTCATCGTTGAATAATCAAGAAGGTACAATGAAGTAGCACCCTGTAGCATGGATACTAAATCGGCAACAACCTGCTCTTTCTGCTGTTTGGTTACCATATTGTACGATATAAAAGTATAATGACTTTCGGTCACGGCACCGATCACTCGGTGAGAAGCCCGCTATCCGAAAAGTGCGTAATAGACCAATTAATTATTCTGCACTTGTTCCTGACAAGGAGGATTCGCTAATCTGCAAACCCGGCCCCATCGTAGAACTGAATGCGATCCCACGTACATATTTCCCTTTTGAAGTCAAGGGCTTTGCACGTAAAATACTATTATACAAAGCAAGGATGTTTTCAGCCAATTGATCGGGTGTGAATGAACATTTCCCGACGGATGCGTGAACATTTCCTGCCTTGTCTACTCGATATTCGATCTTGCCTGACTTAACCTCGTTTACGGCCTTTGCAACATCAAAGGTAACCGTACCGCTTTTCGGATTGGGCATGAGACCGCGAGGTCCAAGGATACGTCCGAGCTTACCAACTTCGCCCATCACATCCGGAGTTGCAATGATGACGTCGATGTCTGCCCAGCCTGCCTGGATTTTCTCAGAATATTCTTCAAGGCCTGCATAATCTGCACCAGCCGCCAATGCTTCAGCATCTTTAGGTGATTTGGCCATGACTAATACACGTACGGATTTACCTGTTCCGTGAGGAAGCGACACTGTGCCGCGAACGAGCTGGTCGGCTTTTCTGGGATCCACACCAAGGCGGATCGCCACATCGAACGATTCGTCGAACTTAGCGGTTGCATTTTTTTTAACCAGCTCTACCGCATCGCGAAGTACATATTCTTTCGCGAGATCAACGTTTTTCAGAGCGTTTTTGAAACGCTTGCCATGTGATTTCATGATACTATCGTTCAGTTAGAAAAGAAAAAATTAACCTTCAACAATTATTCCCATGGAACGCGCAGTACCGCTTATCATGCTGATTGCACTTGCCATTGAATCGCAGTTGAGGTCCTGCATTTTGATTTTTGCTATGTCTTCCACTTGCTTTACTGTCACTTTCCCAACTTTAGTTTTATTGGGCGTGGCACTTCCGCCGGGCAAGCCCGCTGCCTTTGCAAGCAATACCGCTGCCGGAGGAGATTTTAAAACAAATGAAAAAGATTTGTCTGAAAAAAATGTGATCAATGCCGGGATGATCATATCACCATCCTTGGCAGTTTTCGCATTGAATTCTTTAACGAATTGCATACCATTCAAGCCTCGCTGACCAAATGCAGGGCCAACCGGAGGTGACATGGTTGCTTGGCCCGCTTTAAGCTGAAGCTTGAAGGAACCCATTATTTTTTTTGCCATAACTTAGACGATACGGTATATGATACAATTATGTTCAGTGATTTTCCATTTCAACCTGACTAAAGTCAAGTTCAACTGGTGTCTTTCTTCCTAAAATGCCAACCTCTACTTTCAATTTCTGCTTTTCGATATTCACTGCCTTTACAGTACCACTGAACGTGGCAAATGGACCCTCAATGACTTTTACTGGATCACCAACGGCAAATGATGTCTCGATCGTTGCAATGTTCTTACGCTCCTCCATTCTTCCAAGAATTCTGTCGACTTCATCTTTTTGAATGGGAGTTGGCTCTGTTTTTGTACCTGCAAAACTGACAACCGATGGAAGTGAACAAATGACTTCCTTCAATTTTTTGTCAAGATTCGCCTCAATCAACAAATACCCGGGCAATGTGTTTTTGATCCGCGTTCTACGCTTGCCATTTCGTACTTCATAGACCGTTTCTTGAGGAATGATTACAGTTCTCACACGATCCTCGATGCCCAGACGCTTGAGCTCCTGCTCAATGCTCGTCTTTACGCGTGCCTCATGACTCGTGAATGTGCGAAGTGCATACCACTTGAGATCGGTGCGGGCCGGCGATGTGTTAAAATCTTCCATGATCAAGTATCTCTGAATAGTCCGTTGCAGACAAAAAAATCCAGCTTCATAGAAACTGAATCATCAACATGTATACGGATTTAGAAAATTGTCTGAATGAATGATGTCATCAAAAAATCTACGATCCAAACAAATGTGGAAATCAATAAACATGTGACTATAACCACAATTGTTGATTCCTTCAATTGCTGCTTAGAAGGCCATGAAACCTTCTTCATCTCTTTTGAGACTTCGCCTGAATATTGTTTGATTTTCGCAATCATAACTTTCCTGTGACTGTGTTGGCCGTAGCACGGGCGGTAGGACTCGAACCCACAACCTACGGTTTTGGAGACCGTTGCTCTACCGATTGAGCTACACCCGTAATCGTCTGTTAACGCATGTAAAGAGCTGATGAACGGGATTGAACCGTCGACCTCTTCCTTACCAAGGAAGTGCTCTACCAACTGAGCTACATCAGCATTCATGCAGAACATCGGCACTGCAATGATTCGGTTGAGCGGGAGACGAGACTCGAACTCGCGACCAACAGCTTGGAAGGCTGTGACTCTACCAACTGAGTTACTCCCGCATTTCAATGTCAAAGCACTTGCGTGGGCAGGGAAGGATTCGAACCTCCGAAGGCGAAGCCGGCAGATTTACAGTCTGCTCCATTTGACCGCTCTGGTACCTGCCCTTTACAATGCAGAGACTACAAATTTAATCATAATTCGGAAACTGACAAGTGCCCCGGAGAAAAAATTTTAGCCCTAAATCGTAAAAAAAGAGCAAAAAATGTTGAAGTATGTAAAAATTGTTCGGAGTTTTCTAATATAATTCCCTATTTTTGTAGTTCGTTTCCGATAGAAAGTAATTATCAAAGTATATTATCAGGATCAGGACCATGGCTAAGAAAGGAGCCCGCGTCATTATAACGCTTGAATGCACAGAAGCCAAGAAAGAAGGCAGACCGGCTTCACGTTACACCACGACAAAAAACAAGCAAAATCATCCGGAGAGATTGGAAATAAAGAAATACAATCCCTTCCTTCGCAGACACACTGTACACAGAGAAACACGATAAGCCGTCACATGACGGCTTTTTTTTATCGTAAAGCTTCTTCCAATGCGGTTTTGGCGTCAGTTTTTTGATCTCGGTATTTCACGATGAGCGGAGTGGAAACAGACAATCCCCATTGTTTTCCGAACTCTGATTGCACAGCTCTTGATCCGGGGATCACAACTGCATGTTCAGGAATTTCCAATGGCTCTTCCCCATTTGGTTTAAGAATTGTTTGATTGACCAAATCAAAAACTTGCGTTGAAGCGTTCAAGATCACTCCTGTCCCCAATACTGCACGCTTTCTAATCATCACCCCTTCATAAACTCCGCAATTACCCCCTATCATCACATTATCTTCAATAATTACCGGTCTTGCCCCAGCAGGTTCAAGCACGCCACCTATTTGTGAAGCAGCGCTGATATGCACATTCTTGCCGATCTGAGCACATGTTCCAATCAATGCATGAGAATCCACCATTGTTCCTTCATCCACATAAGCACCTATGTTGATGTACATTGGCGGCATGCAAATCACACCGGGAGCAACATAGGCACCTGTTCGAATGGCTGATCCACCCGGCACCAACCGGATATTGTCGGAGAGTGTCATGCTTTTGAGCGGAATAGAATGTTTGTCAAAAAATGGTAAACCATCACTCGACATATCAATCAACTTTCCAATCTTGAATAACATCAGAATTCCCTGTTTCACCCATTGATGAACAGTCCAAACACCCGCTTCATCACATGTTGCGGCACGTATTGTTCCATTGTTCAGTAAAGTGAGGAATTGATCAAGAATATGGAGATGTTCTTGAGCTCCAAGCTCATCAGATGTTGAACCAATCAACGATTCAATGTTGGATTGCAAAGTGTTCATCGGAAATGCCATGTATACAGAAAAGAACAAATGTCATGAAAGGCAAGTTAGCATTTTTGTATTTTCGTCCATGTCTTTAACTCTTCTTCATGGCTCCGATGATGAAATTCATTGCGAAATATATCATGGCGCACTGAATACTGTGAGTCTCAGTGAAATTGTAGATCTCTCTGGTCAATTGTTCTCATTAGCTCCTAATCTGAATTATGTACAAAAGCTCAATAAGAGAGTATCGGCATTGACTTTGATTGCCAGGAACAATGCTGATAACATTATCGGTTATAAATTGGGATATGCAATTTCTCATGATGTCTTCTACAGTTGGCTCGGAGGAATACATCCTGCATATCGAAACCGCGGAATTGCTTCGCTATTGATTCAAACACAACATGATTGGTGCATAATAAACGGATTCCGACTGATTAGAACGAAAACCCTACAAAGTAATTCCATCATGTATGAATTGAATCGCAAACATGGCTTTCATGTTATCGGAAATGATTGCACAAGTTCACTCGGGACCAAATTGCTGTATTCAAAACATCTCATTTCAATATACACACCACGAGAAAACTCATGAAACATATCTTCATCTGTATCGCTGTTTTAGCCTCAAGCAATGGCATTAATGCAAAAGTGATTCAAGCATCTGACTCCAATGTCTATAGAAGCGCACAATTTGTGCATGATTGGAATGCAAAAATGACTGATATCATCATGGAGGATGGCTTCTCCCCTGCCGTGATTGCCAAACATCATGGATATGCAAACATTGCGGCATATACTGCTGCCCAGCCGGGATTTGCTCAAATGTATCGTCCCTTGACAGGACAAATAAATCTCTACACGAATCCACCTTTTCCTGATACATCATTGATCTATGATTGGAGACTTTGCGCAATTGCCGCATATAGAACAATCGTGAATAAAGTACTGTACAGATCCCAATATGCAGACAGTATGTATAAAGCTCAGATAGAAGCAATTGAAGAGGAATATGCTGAAGTTAAAGATGGCGATGATATTGTCTCTCGATCTATTAAACACGGAGAAAGTGTCGCGAAATATACCATCGCATGGTTCAAAGATGATGGGCATATTAAAAATCAAGGAAGGCCGCGTTATAATTTCCCAAGAGGAAAAGGAAATTGGATGCCAACACCTCCTGAGTTTGCCGATCCACTTGATCCGTGGTTCAAAACTATGCGACCCCTTGTTCTAGACTCAGCACGGCAGTTTAAACCATTGCCACCTGTTACATATGATGAAACTCCAAATTCACCATTTTACGATCAAGTGATGCAAGTATTCATCGCTTCAAAAAATCTCGATACAGAACAAAAGGAAATAGCAGCATTCTGGGATTGCAATCCAATCAAGTCATGGCATCAAGGTCATTTTGTGTTCAATACACGACAAATATCTCCCGGAGGACATTGGATGTCTCTTGCAAAAATCGGCTGTGACTACAAACAAGCGAATATGATGGAAGCAATTGAGGCCTATACATTGGTTGGGATTTCACTTTTTGATGCATTCATTTCTTGTTGGGCGGAAAAATATACGTCTCATTCAATTAGGCCGGTGACTTATATCAATAAATTCATAGACTCCACTTGGGAACCGTATCTACAGACTCCTCCATTTCCTGAACACATCAGTGGGCATAGCACGATATCTGCTGCCAGCGCTGAAGTACTCACTAGATTGTTTGGTGAATTTTCATATCAAGATTCCACCGAAGTTCGATTCGGACTTCCTGTTCGATCATTCACGAATTATCATGCAGCTGCTTGGGAAGCATCAATCAGCAGATTATATGGCGGCATACATTTCCGAAGAGGATGCGATGAAGGAAATCGATTGGGCAAGGAAATAGGTGGATATATTTGGGATAAACTCAATCTTCGAAAACCACGCGAACATTCTGAAGAGTAATCTACATGTCAAAAACCATAGCCATAAGTACCGGCGGAGGCGATGCTCCAGGTTTGAATGCCGTTATTAGATCGGCAGTTCTCTCTGCATATCAGAAAGGCTGGAAATGCATTGGCATACGCAATGGATTCAATGGATTATTGTCTCCGGATGAGTTCATGAAATATGGTGGTGGTACTTTTGAATTGACTCCTGAAACAGTAAGAGGAATAACTCATCTTGGTGGAACAATTCTCGGAACAACCAATAAAGGAAATCCGCTGCATTATCCCATCAGAAAAGAAGATGGAACCATTGGCGAAATCGATAGAACCGATGAAGTTATTGATGCATGCAAAACATTGGGCATCGAAGCTTTGATTTCTATCGGTGGTGATGGATCAATGGAAATTGCGCATGCTCTTGCGCAAAAAGGATTACAGGTGATCGGAGTTCCCAAAACAATCGACAATGATTTGGAAAAAACAAGCGCAACATTTGGATTTGAAACAGCTGTTGAATTTTCCACTAATTGCATAGACAGACTTCACTCCACAGCCGAAGCACATGAACGTGTCATGATAGTTGAAGTGATGGGTCGTTATGCAGGATGGATTGCACTGCACTCCGGCATTGCAGGAACTGCAGATTGCATTCTCATTCCGGAGATTCCATATTCCATAGACTCCGTGATTGCAAAAATCAATGAACGTGAAGCCAAGGGGCATCATTTCACGATTATTGTCATCGCTGAAGGCGCAGTGACCAAGGAGGGTCAAGTCTCAACTATCGAAACATCTATGGGACAAGCAATCAGACTTGGTGGTGCCGGCGAAAAATTGCTCCATGAAATTGAAAAAAAAACTTCAAAAGAAACACGGTTGGTCGTATTGGGGCATTTGCAAAGAGGAGGCATGCCCACTGCCAATGATCGCCTTTTGGCATTACGCTTTGGAGCATCGGCAGTACGCGCGGTGGAAGAAGGTCATTCAGATGCAATGGTCGCTCTCGATCCACCTGATGTGATAATCGTTCCACTTTCAGAAATAACCAAACAAATGAAACGCGTTCCTGTCAATAGCGATATTGTACGCACAGCCAGAGAAATCGGTATTAGTTTCGGTGATTGATTACGTATGCTCTCTCCACACTCAATAGCTTTGCTTCCTGAACATATCGCAAATCAAATTGCGGCCGGCGAAGTTGTGCAAAGACCTGAATCAATCATCAAAGAATTGGTTGAGAATGCACTCGATGCAGGGGCCACGTCAATACTCGTGATTGCACATAAAGCCGGCAAACAAGCAATTCATGTAATTGATAATGGTTCAGGAATGCAGAAAGAAGATCTGATAATCAGCATTCAAAGGCATGCAACAAGCAAAATCAAAACAACACAAGACCTCGAGAGAATCTCAACATTGGGTTTCCGCGGAGAAGCATTGGCTTCGATAGCAGCGGTATCGCATTTGGAAATAAAATCACGAACATCCGATTCTGATCATGGTTGGTCTCTGACTATCGAGCCATTGCAAGAACATGTACTAGAACCATGTCAAACGGAAATTGGAACTCAAGTGATAGTCAAAAACATGTTCTTCAATGTCCCTGCGAGAAAGAAATTTTTGAAGTCTGATATGGTGGAATTCCGTCATATATCAGAAACAATGTATCGATCAGCTTTGGGTCATCCAGAATGTAGATTCACCTTTTATGATGGTGATTCGCTTGTGTTTGATGTACCACAATCGGATTTGATCGGAAGAATACAAGCTCTCTATGGCAAAGAAGTTTCGGAAGGATTATTGCCTCTTCACCATGTAACAAATGATGTCCAGATATCAGGCTTCATCGGGCTCCCTCATCTTGCAAAGCAATCGCGGGCCGGACAGCATTTTTTCATGAATACAAGGCCTATCATCAGCCGTTCATTGGCACATGCTGTTTTTCAGCCATTCGAGCACTTGATCGAAAAAAACATGCATCCATTTTTTGTTGTCAATCTCACATTGGACCCAACAAAAGTTGATGTTAATGTTCATCCTCAAAAACATGAAGTTAAATTCGAATATGAACGCGGCATCTACAATGCCATTCATCAAGCCGTCAGCAATGCATTGTCAAAAGCACATGTTATTCCCGAAATGCAATTCAGGCAGCAAATAGCCGATCAACCATTCGAGCGTTTGAGTATTCTGAAACATCAGAATCATACTCATTCAGACTCACCAACTTATGTCAATAGACTCACGGGTGAAATCATTGCACGCAATGATCAATCCGCAATATATCATCGCACAGAAACAGGCACAGTAACGCATCAACATCGTACAGCCTTCGAACATTTGTTTGGAACAGAAGAACCTCTTATCAATCCACCAAATTCGGATACCCATCATTCCAAAAGACTTTTCGGTTCAATATGGCAATTACATGCCAAATATATTTTTGTTCAAAGTGAAGAAGGCGTGATGATCATTGATCAACATGCTGCTCATGAAAGAATAATCTATGAGCGATCCTTGAAAGCTTTGAATGAGCAAGCGGTGCAAGGACAAACTTTACTCTTTCCCATTCCATTACAACTGCTTCCGGAAGATCAATTATTGTTCACTCATATTCGTATTGACCTTGAGTCATTAGGATTTTCATTCCTGGAGCAAGCAGGACAGCTTCAAATACAAGCAATTCCATTCGATATTGCCGCCGGAACAGAGCATTTGGCCGTTCAGGATATCATTACTCAATTCAGGGAATATGAACAGATCCGGCCACAAGGCAGCCGCGACAATCTGGCTGCTTCAATGGGCTGCAAAGCAGCTATCAAAGCAGGGGATGTGCTTTCTACAGAAGAAATGAAGTCTCTTGTGCATGATTTATTCGCATGCCAGATGCCCGGTGTTTGCCCTCATGGAAGACCAATCATTTTGGAAATGCAATTACGCGAATTCGATCGTAGGTTTGGGCGTACATCATAAAAAAGCCCAATTATGATTATTTTTGCCAGATAAGCAATGAATTTGCTTACTTATTCGTCACAGGTAACTATTCACAATTCCGACTTAAGTTCGGACATGCTCAAAGCCATCGGAGCTCACATCTCATGAATCAAATGAATCAGAATTCTGAAAACAATACATCAGACAAAAAGTCGAAAAGAACTTCACCCAAAGATGGAAAGCCATCCGGCCCCAAACCAAATTTTCGTAAACCGGGCAATGATCTTCGAGGCCCGCAGGGTCCGGGAGAATCTCCGACAGGTAGAATCATGCGTTCCCTTCTCATTTGGGGAGCGATGTTTGCCGGAATTGTTATTGTCTATATGCTCATGCATGCAAATCAGAAAAAAGAATGGGCAATTTCTTATACACAATACAAAACACTCCTCACTGAGAATAAAATAGCTGCTGCAACAATTGAGAAATCTCAATTCAATCGTTATGTGTTCAAGGGTACGCTCAAAGAGCAAATTTCGATGAATGTTGACAATGGCAAACCAACCTATATTCAACACTTTACCACCGAGTTAGGATTTCTCGATGCTTCGATGGAAAAAGAATGGTCTGATCGTGGCATTTACTGGGTGTATAAAGAAGGCGACAGCCCTTGGTGGGGTATGATAATATCTATACTTCCTTGGCTTGCATTAATCATGGTTTACATGTTTGTCATGAGAAGAATGCAGGGTGGTGGTGGACCCAAGGGGATTTTCTCATTTGGAAAAGCAAGAGTGAGAATGCTGAATGAAAGTCAAGGCAATCGCGTGATGTTTACTGATGTGGCCGGTTGCGATGAGGCAAAATATGAATTGCAAGAAGTGGTTGAGTTCCTCCGTGATCCAAGTAAGTTTCAAAAGCTAGGCGGTAAGATTCCAAGAGGCGTTCTTTTGCTTGGCCCTCCGGGCACCGGAAAAACATTACTCGCTCGTGCCGTATCCGGCGAAGCGAATGTACCATTCTTTTCAATCTCAGGCGCAGACTTTGTTGAGATGTTCGTAGGTGTTGGTGCATCACGTGTGAGAGACCTCTTTGAACAAGCAAAAAAAAGTGCCCCATGCCTTGTATTCATCGATGAAATCGATGCTGTCGGAAGACAGCGCGGAGCCGGTCTTGGTGGTGGACACGATGAACGCGAACAAACCCTCAATCAACTCCTGGTTGAAATGGATGGATTCGAACAGAATAGTGGAATCATCATCATCGCGGCAACAAATAGACCTGATGTATTGGATGCAGCATTATTGAGGCCGGGTCGATTCGACAGACAAGTAGTTGTCGACAGACCCGACGTAAAAGGTCGCGAGGAAATTCTCAAAATTCACATGAAGAATATTCCAACGAGCGAAGATGTGAATCCTGAAATCATTGCAAGAGGAACACCGGGCATGTCAGGCGCGGACCTTGCAAATCTTGTTAATGAAGCAGCATTGTTTGCAGCAAGAAAAAACAAAATATCAGTAACCATGGAAGATTTTGAAAATGCAAAAGACAAAATCATCATGGGTGTTGAACGTAAAAGCATGGTTATTTCCGAAAAAGAAAAGGAAGTCACAGCTTATCATGAAGTTGGACATGCTTTGGCAGGTAAACTTCTCCAATTGAGTGATCCCGTACACAAAGTGACGATTATTCCAAGAGGAAGAGCACTTGGCGTTACATCATATCTTCCATCAGAAGAAATGCACTCATATTCACGTGATTATCTTGAAACACGCATTGTCACATTATTGGCCGGTAGAGCAGCGGAAAAAGTCGTCTTCAATCAATTGACCACCGGTGCTGGTAATGATCTCGAAAGAGCAACCGGACTTGCAAGAAAGATGGTCTGTGAATGGGGGATGAGCGATGCCATTGGCCCCGTTATGGTTGCCAATAAACAGGAAGAAGTATTTCTGGGAAGAGAAATTGCTCAGAAAAGTGAAATCAGCGAGCAGACAGCTCAACTTGTGGACAATGAAATCAAAGCGATTTTATTGAAAGCAAGTAATAATGCGGAACAATTGCTCAAAGACAATATTGAATTACTTCATATAGTCTCCAAAATTCTTCTCGAAAGAGAAACAATCGACGGCGAAGAACTGGACATGATCATTCGCGGCGAAGAATTACCACCCTTGACGATTATTTCCAAATTGGAGAAATTCGCAAAGGATTTGCCAAGAAATGAACAATCGACCACCACAACGGAGTCAATGGCTCCGGAAAAAGAATCGTCGAATGATCAGGAAAGCGCAGGATAATTCAATACATTTCATCTGAATTGTCGAATTTTGCACGCCCTATTCATTGCTTGAATAGGGCATATTTCTTTCAAGAACGAGTCACATGGGCTTTTCAGCGGTCATAGCACAAGACAGAGTCAAAAGAATGCTTTCCGGGGCAATAAGGGAGCAGGCGATTGCACACGCATATTGCTTTTATGGTGAAGAAGGCATTGGTAAAGATGCCCTGGCAATTGCATATGCGCAAGTTCTTAATTGTTCTCAACAGAATGTACTTGCCGATGGGATAATCGATGCTTGTGGACTTTGTAAGAATTGTCTTGATGGTAAACGGTTGGAACATCCGAATATCATGTTCATTTCAGCATTGCCTGCCGGAAAAACAACATCAAAAAATGAAGACTCTCCCCTTTTGCAATTGTCTGATGACATGCTTGCATTATATAAACAAGAGATGATGCTGAAAGCAGAAGACCCCTATCATGTTTGGTCATTGCCCAATGCTCAAACCATTCGTATCGCCTCCATACGTGATATAAAAAAACAAGTGAAAATGAGTGCCACTCAAAGTGGACGCAGGGTATTCATCATATCTCAAGCTGATAAGATGAATATGGAAGCCGCGAATGCTTTTTTAAAAACTCTTGAAGAACCGCATGATAATATCACTTTCATACTGACAACATCAAAGAAGGACGCATTACCTCAGACAATTTTATCAAGATGTCAGCAAGTTTATTGTGATTTATTACCATCAGATGCCCTTATTGATGCATTATGTGAAAAGCAGGGTATTTCCAGATCTGAATCACAATTGATCGAAGCATTTGCCCAAGGAAGCTATGGAAGAGCCTGCTCTTTTCTGAATGAAGATATTCAATCTATGAGAAGCGATATCATAGATCTTCTACGATGTGCTTTGAAAAGGAAACAGTATCGATTGGAATTGATGCAACAAGTGGATCGCATCCTAACTGATAAGGATAGAGGATTGCAGGAATTATTATTGAGGATGCTCGCATTGTGGATTCGCGATTGTCACTATGCATCCATCATTACTGATTCGAATGAAGGAATCATGAACATTGATCAAATTGACTCCATTCGGAAATTTGCATCTGCTTTTCCTGATGCCGATTATCATGCAATTCTCCATCAAATAGAACAATCAATGGAACATATTCGAAGGAATGTAAATGGGAATTTGGTCATGCTAACAACCATGTTGGCATGCAGAGAAGCAATTTTACTGAATACTCGTGAATTCATTGTTCATGCACCCAAGGAATTGGCTCGATGACATTACTGGACAGATATATTATCCGTCAGTTCCTTGCAACATTCTTCTTCAGCATTGTTGCTTTGTGCATCATCTTCCTGATTGTCAACATCATGGAGACACTTGATAAATTCATAGATCAGAATATTTCAATTGAAACCATTGCATCATACTATCTTAACTTTCTTCCTGAGATAATCAAATTGCTAACACCTATAGCAATGCTCATGGCTGCATTGTTTTCTATTGGGAAATTGTCCAATCTCAATGAAATCACTGCAATGAAATCAGGAGGGATGAGCTTATATCGTTTGATGTTTCCACTTTTCATTGTAAGTCTTTGCATCACCGGTGGACATCTCTATTTCAATGGTTGGATCGTTCCCGATTCAAATGCGAAGAAATTGGCCATTGAACGGAATCAATTGAAAAAGCATGAAGTGTCTTCCACATTGTTCAATGTATATCTTAGAGATTCAGATACAAAGAATGTCATTATGAACAATTATGATGGCATCCAAAAAATCGGTTCCGGAATCATCATAGAAGAGTTTACTTCTGAATTACATCCTCGGATCAAAAAAAGAATCGATGCTGAGCAATTGCAATGGGATACCACCACAAAACAATGGGTGGCTTTGAAGGCACATGAAAGAACATTATCCGAAGATTCAACATTCACTATTCGATTTGCATCGCATGATTCATTGGCAGTCATCTTAGCAACGCGTCATGATGACATAGTACGCATGCAACAAACACCGGATGAACTCAATTTTGACGAACAAAGAGCATATATCTCAGTATTGGAAAGAGGAGGAAAGGACACTCGCAGACAGATGATTGAATATCATGGTCAATATGCTTTCCCTTTTGCAAATATCATTGTCATTTTGTTTGCAATCCCTTTTTCTGCAATTCGAAAAAAAAGTGGACTCGCTCTAGAAATAGCAACAGCCATGGTTGTATCTTTTCTGTATTTGGCTTTCACAAAAATTGGTCAGAATATCGGATATTCCATGGATCTCGATCCCATGCTTGTTGGATGGTTCCCGAATATGCTCTTTTTCACAATTGCCATCCTCAATATCTTCAGAATGCGCACCTGATACTTTGGAAGGTTTTCGTAATTTTGCCAACCCAGAATTTGAGTTTATTATGTCATTACCACATACCCCATATCAATCTAAGAATACATTGCGTATTGTAACTGCAGCTTCACTGTTTGATGGACATGATGCAGCAATCAATATCATGCGTCGCATCATTCAGGGATCAGGTGCTGAAGTGATCCATCTTGGGCATAATCGGGCAGCAATGGAAGTTGTGGATTGCGCCATACAAGAAGATGCCCAAGCCATAGCAATGACAAGTTATCAGGGAGGTCATGTGGAGTATTTCAAATACATGCATGATCTATTGCAGGAAAAACATGCAGGGCATATCAAGATCTTTGGTGGCGGTGGTGGAACGATACTTCCGACCGAAATTCAAGAATTGCATGAATATGGCATCAATCGTATTTATTCGCCGGATGATGGAAGATCCCTTGGTTTGCAAGGCATGATCAATGATTTGCTGGAACAATCCGATTTTGAAACACCGGATACCTATTCCGGAACAGATCTCTGGAATAAGATGCTTGAAAAGAATCCTCGAGCTCTTGCTCAAGGAATCTCAATGATCGAAAGGGGAATCATCACATCAGAAATGGTTAAAGAAAAGTTATCTGATAATTCTTCCTCTATACTGGTTTTGGGCATAACAGGAACCGGTGGAGCCGGTAAATCTTCATTAACCGATGAATTGATCTTACGATTTCTGGAAGATAATCCGGAATTGCGTTTGGCCGTGCTTTCAGTTGATCCATCAAAAAGAAAGACAGGTGGAGCATTACTGGGTGATCGCATTCGAATGAATGCTGTCAGCAATGCAAGAGTGTATATGCGTTCTTTCGCAACAAAACAAGCCAATATCGCACTCAATCCAAATGTAAAAACCGCCATCGAGCTCATGCGATATGCGGGATTCGATTTCATCATAGTGGAAACTGCCGGAATTGGGCAAAGCGATTCAGAGATAACTTCCATAGCAGATGTCTCACTCTATGTAATGACCCCAGAATTTGGTGCGGCAACTCAACTCGAAAAAATCGATATGATCGATTATGCTGATTTGATTGCAATCAATAAATTCGATAAAAGAGGTTCTTTGGATGCATTGAGAGATGTTCGCAAGCAATATCAACGATCCAGGCAAGCATGGGATGCACAACCGGAAACAATGCCGGTATTCGGTACAATTGCATCACAATTCAATGATGCGGGTGTCAATGGACTTTATTCTGCAATCGTGAATCGTTTCATGTCTCTGCCAAGCACTGCTTTCGCATTTCATATTGAAGAGAGGTCGGTGAATGCTCAAAAGAAATCAATCATACCGGCAGACCGCACGCGATATTTGGCTGAAATAACTGAAGAAAGCAAACGATATGAGCAAATTGTGTCCGAACAATCGAATATTGCTCGATCTTTGTTTCAAGTGAAAGGCACTCTGGATTTACTGACAAACAACAATAAGAAGTAATTATGTTTTCTCGGCGGCAATCAAAGCGTCGAGAACGGTTTTCAAAACAAGCATCATAGTACCTCTAGCTTGATCGGATATCATATCTTCTTCATCGTCTTCTTCATCTTCCACCAAAAGAATTTCGGCTATTGAAGCTAGAACATGAGGCTGTGGATATGCATCCAGCATTCTTTCTATGACGACAATTCCATCACCGGCCGACTCCCCTTCCAATGTCATCATGACATCAATATTGTTATCCTCGATTGCATAAATCTCATCTTCTTCAATTTTAGTAATTGTGGGACCAAACATGTCGAATGTTTTCCAAACGACAATTCCTGCATACATTAGATTTTCAGCTTCTGCTTCTGAAAACTCTTCCGGTGGCGACATAAGATACTCAAGCAAAGCAGGTTGATGCTGTTCAAATGTATCCACGATATCCATTGAAGCTTGGTCATCAAGCATTGTCATCGACTTCCATACTTCTTCAATTTGTTCGGGCTGAATGATAGCACCCATTGTTTACTCCTGTTACTTGCGATATGGATCGGTCAGAACTTCCATGACCGATAAAATTTGAAATGCTTCCTCATTTGTTTCTCCGCACATATCTTTCATTGGTTGCAATGAAGAACATACTTGTGGTCTGTCCGGAGAGTTGAATAGGGAGCAAAGGTAATCTTCAGTGAGATGAATACACGGTATTCCTGCCGGTTTTCCATCAGGCATTCCGGGTATAGGTCCTTTGATAGAGACCACGATGCAGCAGGCACCACACCCGACTCTACATTCAATGAATGTTGATTGCATCACAATGATGTGAGAAATGCATCAATCTCATCGATCCAGATCTGTGCATGTGCATCACTTGGCATACGCCAGTCTGCTCGAGGAGACAAGGCGATTGATCCAACCTTCACGCCATCAGGCATGCTTGATCTTTTGAATTGCTGACTGAAAAAACGTTGATAGAACAATCGTAAATATCCGGCTATTTCTTTCTTTGAATATTCATGCTTCCATGCTTGATAAGCCAATGCAATGATTTTTCGAGGTCCGAATCCATGACGCATCATTTGATATAAAAAGAAGTCGTGAAGTACATAAGGACCAATGATATCTTCTGTTATTTGTGCAATCTCACCTTTATCGGAAAGCGGCAATAACTCAGGTGAAACAGGTGTTTCAATGATTGATCGTAACACATTACTCATATGTTCATCTTCGTGATCATCTGCATAATGCTCAACAAGATGCTTCACCAATGTTTTGGGAACGCCTGAATTAACGCCATACATACTCATGTGATCGCCATTGTAGGTGCACCAACCAAGTGCCAGTTCCGACATATCACCCGTTCCAATCACAAGTCCACCATGTTGATTGGCACAGTCCATGAGAATATGTGTTCTCTCTCTTGCTTGAGCATTTTCAAAAACAATCGAATGATCATCTTCAGCATGACCGATATCACGCAGATGTTGATATACTGCATCGTGGATCGGAATTTCTCTTAATGTTGTCTTTGCTGTTATCGCCAATAATCGTGCATTTTCCAATGTCTTATCAGATGTGCCCGGTCCGGGCATTGTGATCGATATGACATTTGACGTGTCTATATTCAGAATGGAGCACGCTTCCAAACATACGATCAGTGCAAGTGTAGAATCAAGACCACCTGATAAACCTACTATCATGGATGTGATTCCGGTTTTTTTCAATCTTCCCGACAAGCCCATTGCCTGAATTTGAAGAATTTCGCGGAATCTTTCATGAGCGTCTTGAGAAGGAATGAATGGCTTAGGATCTATCACTCTATGAAGTGTATCAACCTCTGCATCACGAAGAAGTGGAAGCTCAAAAACCGTAAATGCCATTGCATGTGATGCCTGAGTACGTGACAAAGTACGCCGCTCATGAAGAAGCACATCGATGTCGATGTCTGCATACGTGATTTTAGTGTCAAAAGACAAACTAGCATCTTCGGCAATGATCATCCCATTTTCGGCAATCATGATATGACCTGAAAAAACAGTATCCATGGTCGATTCCGAAGGGCCTGCGGAAGCATATGCATATGCACTTATCGTAGAAGCCGACTGCATTGCAACAAGTGAAGTTCTATACGCTTCCTTCCCTACCAATGCATTGCTTGCCGAAAGATTCAAAATGATGAAAGCACCCTGTTCCGCCATGAGCGAACTGGGTGGTATCATGCTCCACAAATCTTCGCATAGTTCGATGCCGAAAATGACCTTTCCTGTTTTAAACAGAAGATGTGACTGCAATAAACATTCGATGGAATTTCCGGAATCATCATGTAGTATAATCAGACTGTCTTCTTGTAACTCATCACCAGATACAAACCAACGAGCTTCATAAAATTCATGATGATTGGGAATGATTGTCTTGGGTACCAATGCATGGATAGTTCCACCTTCAAGAAGCGCGGCGCAATTGTATAACTTTCCTTCATGTTGTATCGGAATGCCAACAATGACAATCACTCCCGCGGGAACATGTTCGGCAATGGAGCATACACCATTCATTGCAGAGGTTATCAATTGTTCTTGAAAGAATAAGTCAGCGCAGGTATATCCTGTTATGGATAATTCAGGGAATACTATCATTTGAGCACCATTGGAGATTGCTTCTCTCATGGCTTGAATGTGACGCTCCACATTGTATGGAATGTCGGCAATGCGCAGATCATGGGATATAACAGCAATTCTGCAAAGGGATAGAGATGATAATGTCATCGTTGTCGGCTCACATTTGTTGATTGCAATCGAAAAACCGTAAACCCATGCAATTCGGCGATGGGCTTTACTCGCGGGTCATGAAGCAATTCTTGGGCTCTCTTGATTTTTGCCACGAAAAATACGGGCTTTTTTGATGCGCCATTCATTAATTCTTCATCAGTCAGTTTTGTGTATTCAGGAAACTCTTTAGGAGGCAGCTTTCCAGAATAAAACAAATGTGCATAGCTTTTAAATCCTGAAGGATATAAAAGAACATCTTTTCCCTGCATACCTTGGTAAAATGCAATGGGCGAAGCTTGCGTATAGCCTTCTATTTTTGGAGCAATGATTGGAAGAAATGTCAGCAATGCAATCATTGTGGAACAAGCCAAGAGTACAATTCCCTTTTTCATCATGGTTTGTTTTTGCAGGAAAAACCATCCGGCAATTCCAATCATGAAATAGATGATGCCAATGCCTAATTCATATCCACTCCAATACACCGGGGCTGTTAGATTCATTCTGGCAAATTCATCCTTTATCAAGGGAAGAATTGATTGCAGGTTTAATCCGATAAGCGGAATTGCAAGCAAAGCAATCGTCCAACATAATAAGCCACACAATAAACCAATGTTCAATACTCTACCAATCTTTTGTGTAGTAAGCAATTCCCTCAAACCAAAAGCAGACATATATGTCAAAGGTAGATAGCAAAGAGATGAATAATGAATGATTTTTGTTTTGACTATCGAGAACAATATCAAAGTCAACCAGAAAACAATCATCATCAAACGTATGTCGAGTGAAACTGGATTACGATCAAACAATTTCTTCAAAGCAAAAGCCGAGGCAGGAAAACACCCTATAAGCAGAATGATTGCATGATAATAGAATGGTCCAGAATGTCCGGCATCGCCAGTTGAGAATAATCGAATCTGATATCTGATGAACTCTTCCATGAACCATGTGCCATGTTGGGCAATCTCGAGACCAAACCATAAAGAGGCCATCAACATTGAATAGCATGACATTAATGCAATCCATATCATTCTCGACAAGAATTCAGAGACATGTTTTGTCTTTGCTATATCAATTCCGGCGAGGATGAAGAATGTTCCGGAAGAAATAATTAAAGCGACCGGCCCTTTTGTGAGAATGGCAAGTCCGATGCATGTACCGCTCATCAAAGCCGAAAGCATAAAGCGTTGCTTAATTGCCGGTAAAGCCGGAATAAGCACGCCAAGAATGATCAGAAGATTGAACCAAGGATCTATGATGCCTGATTTGAAATAGAAATGAGGCAAAAATGAACCTGCATACATTATGGACCATAAGAGTCCTATCGTGCGACCTTGCAAAAGTCTTCCAAGTAGAAACAGCAGGGGCAATGTAAGAGCACCGCATAGTGCATTTGGAAATCGTGCAGCAAATTCATTAATGCCGAATATTTGCATTGACAATGCTTGCATCCACAAGAATAAAGGTGGCTTTTCCCAGAATGGCTGATAATCGATATGAACTCTCAAATAATCGCCGGTTAGAATCATCTCCCTTGCAGCTTCTGCAAAGTTGATTTCGTCCCAGTCGAATAAATGCACGGAACCAAGAAAAGGCATGAATAACAATAACCCAAAGATACATAGCATCATTGGAAGAAATTTGTCATATGTCTGTGTTCGGTCACCGAGCATATTCCGGACCCTTGATGCGATATTCCTCAATAACTGATTTCAATCCATCTTCCAATGAAATGGAATGACTCCAACCCATTTCATGTGCCCTATCAACATTCAGTACTTTTCTGGGTGTACCATCAGGTTTGGAAGAATCAAAGAGCAATGTGCCCGAAAAACCAACAATAGATGCTATGATCTCTGCTATTTCTCGAATTTCAAGATCATCTCCGGTACCGATATTATAACAGCGGTCTTGTTGATTTGCATCAACATATTGAAGAAAATGAATGACTGCGAGCGCGCAATCTTTGGCATGCAGAAATTCTCTACGTGCCTTTCCGGTTCCCCATAATGTCAACTGATGCGATCGTATGCCAATACTATCCAAACATGCCAGCAATTGTTCATCGGACGAGATATTCCAATCACTTGGAATGCCTACAGAGAGATCTTTTCGAATTGCCTCGACATTTCCTTCGGATACAAACTTGGCAAGAAAACATTTTCTGATGATAGCAGGAATCACATGTGAATGCATTACATGATAATTGTCTTTGCTACCATAGAGATTTGTAGGCATGAGCGATAAAAAGTTCGAACCATATTGACTATGATAGGAATTGCACAATCCAATTGCTGCAATTTTAGCAAGGGCATATGCTTCATTGGTTGGCTCAAGTGGACCCGTGAGCAATGCAGTTTCTTTGATTGGCTGCTCAGCATATTTTGGATAAATGCAGGAAGAACCAAGATTAATGAGTTTTTTTACTCCATGTGCATGCGAAGCATGTATGACATTCAAAGCGATTGCCAAATTATCATGAATGAATCCAGCAGGATAGATACGATTTGCATGAATTCCCCCAACTTTTGCTGCGGCAAGTATTACATATTCCGGTTTTTCTTGCTTGAAAAATGACAGTACAGCATGTTGATCACATAGATCCAAATCGGATTTTCCTGCTGTGATCAAAGAGGAATACCCTTGTTCCTGTAAAGACTCAAGAATCGCACTACCAACCAGACCACGATGTCCGGCGACATAAATCCGCACATCTTTTGATAAGGTCATTTCTTTTTGAAAGAGAATGATTGAAAAAATTTCTTAGCTTCAGCATTCTCCGGAGTATTCTTGATTGATGACTGATACAGCAATTGATATATTCGTGGTGGAGCAAAGACATTTTCACATTTGAAATACACGGTTTTATTTCCCTCGCCTTTCGCAGTGAAATATACTATTCTTGAATGATACAACCCTTCTCGAACAATTTTAACTTTCCTTTGCATTGTTCCACCAAGATTGGCTATCAGTTGTTGTTGCAATGTATCCAGCAGAATTTTGCTATTCTTAGCCAAAACCGAATCTTTTTCTTGCACCTTCTTTATATCCAACTCATAGAATGCAACCATGGATGCACTTTGCGAACCATTGGAAACATAGGCATAAAATTCAGTCGGACCGAATGTCGTGGATATATTGGAAGTATCCCCTTTTATCTCTCCATGTGAAGATGGAAATTGAATGGAGAAATTTCCATCTTCATGAATGAATTTCTTTGGTTTTGATACCGCACTCCGTTTTTTATACACTCTGCGTTTTTTACGCGCATATGCATCAGCCGGATCGGCGAGCAATAAAGTCAATCCAAAGAATACAATCAATACACGAATCAACATGTCTCAACTCCAGAATAGTATTCGCAAAGATACGAATTCAAGAGGCATTTATTCCTTAAGCCCTTGAATGTTCAATGCATTCATCAATATGTCAGCTTCAAGATCAGTGAGCTTTTGCATCGCTTTCAATTGAGTAATTGTTGCCTTGCAAAGGGACACATACACTGCATCCATACCGGGAATAAGTCGAATTGCTTCTCTATTGGCTTGTATGGTTTGAATATCGCAACGTATGAGTGGGCCTGTCAAATCCTGCAATGCCGATTGATTATTAGCCAGCGAATCATGCGCTCGCTTCAATGTTGTTGATTGTATGCGAGGCAAAAAGAGTTCAGATGGGACACCTGCTTCATCAGCCAAGGTGGTGGTCAGAGCAATCAGCATTTGAAGCAGATTGGAAGATGCAACAGCAGTGGCGTGATATAAAGACTTATTAGCTTTGGCTTGTATCGAAAGAGCATATGGTATTCCATGCATTGATTCAATCAAACCAGACACTTCAGCAAAATCCGATGCATCGCAATCAATCCCCCAAGGCGTATGTGGAAGATCAGCATGTGTGACAATTGTTTGAAAGGGATGCATCGCAATCAATTTAATTGATGAATCTGCACCTCTGAGGACATCAGTCCCAAGTGATCCGGAGCAATGCATCAATGCATGACATCCTTTCCCGGAATGCAAGTGATGTATCTCTTGCGCGATGACTTGAATCGAAGAATCTGCTACCGCAAGTATTATGCTACAATCAAGAACGTAAATTTCATCAAGCGATTTGAAGATTGGGACATTCAATTCTTGGGCTTGCTGTATGTGATGTTCATTTCTTATGCAAATCCATGACAAAAGTCCGGCATTGTGAAGTGCATGAGCCAATGATGACCCTAATGCTCCATAACCTATGATACCGATGGATTTCATTCTTCTTTATGAATGGTATAGGAATCTTTGGAATCTTTGATTACATAACCAAGGTCGGCAAGCTGTTTTCTTACTTCATCCGCCTTTGAAAAATCCTTTGATGCTTTTGCTTCCCATCTCTGTTTTGCAAGATCTTGTACTTCTTGGGGTATATCATTGTTTTCAGGTCTTGGCGCGATTACCCATACACCAACAATCTCATTGATTTCATGAATCAATTCCAAAAAAGCTGGTCTGTCTCGATGCGATAGAGTTTGAGCGGGACATGATTTCATGAAAGAAAACAATGCTTCGATTGCTCTAGGCATATGGAGATCATCACATAATGCCGAAAAGAAATCTTGTCTTAAGCGATGCAATTCTTCTGCATGATTATCATGGCCTGAATTTCCTTCAAAGCAAGCATAGATGTATTCCTGTACACGTTTTCTAGCTTTTGAAGCAGATTCCACACCAAATTCTGTGAAATTGAACACGGAACCATATTGTGCATTTACCATGGAGAATCGAATATCCATGGGATCCATTCCTTTGTCCAATAAATCTCTCAAAGTATAGAAGTTTCCGAGTGATTTACTCATCTTCTTACCTTCTACTTCGAGAAATTCATTATGACACCAGAATTGAGCTGTTTCTTCACCATATCCGGCTTTGCTTTGTGCAATTTCATCTTCATGATGTGGGAATCGTAAATCAACTCCACCAGTATGTATGTCAAATGGGAGTCCCAACAAAGCATGCCCCATAGCGGAACATTCAATATGCCAACCGGGTCTTCCGGGAAGTTGTTGATCGGCCAAAACAAAGTCCCAGTATGGCTCATCATCTTTCACTGCTTTCCACAAGACAAAGTCACTGACATGTTCACGAGAATATTCATCTGCATCAATGCGCACTCCTGACTTGAAGTGTTCCACATCAATCGAAAACAGTCTTCCATAGTGTTCCTTTTCGCGCCATTTTGCAACATCAAAATATACGCTCCCATCGGAAACATATGCATAACCACTAGCATGAATATTGCGAATCAAATCCTGCATTTCACCAATGAAATCAGTTGCTCTTGGCATACTGGAAATATCGCTTTGTTTTATCCCAATCATTGCAAGATTATTACGGAATTCCCGTTCGTAGAATGTAGTCAATAATTGCAAATTCGCTTTGGGATCTTGTGTCTGTTCTCCAAATGCAGGATTCCAGAGTTCACTTCCAATGGCACTATCGCGAATAGTTTTGTCATCGATGTCTGTAATGTTCATGACCCACTTCACGCGATAGCCACAAACAATTCGAAGCGTTCTTTGCAAAATATCAGGAAATAAAAATGCTTTGAGATTTCCAAGATGCGCATAATCATATACTGTCGGTCCGCATGAATACATACGAACTTCAGTATCATTCAATGGCTCGAATGGTTCTATCTTTTTTGTTAGGGTATTATAGAGTGAAAGTTTCATGGGTACAAAAAAGGCCGGAAGAACCGGCCTGTAAAATCAGGGAACTATTCTGTAAATCATTCTTGGGAATGGAATCACTTCGCGGATATGCTCAGCGCCGGAAATCCATTTGACTGTTCTCTCAACGCCAAGACCAAATCCTGAGTGAGGCACCGATCCGTATTTCCGCAAATCAAGAAACCATTCAAATGCTTCTCGAGGTAATTCTTCATGTTCAATGCGAGAAAGCAGAGCATCAAAGTCATCTTCTCTTTGGCTTCCACCAATGATTTCACCAGCGCCCTCAGGGGCGAGCATGTCCATGGCCAATGCAACTTTCGGCTGATCAGGATCACGTTTCATGTAAAATGCTTTCACTTCTGCCGGATATCGATGAATGATGCAGGGTTTATCAAATTGCTGCATGATGGCTTCTTCTTGAGGAGCGCCAAAATCCTCACCCCATGGGAAATCTATTTGGATTTCAGAACCATCGGATTGTTTTTTATTGAGTTTCACATCATTTTTATTCAGCCATTCAACTGCTTCGGTATAACTCATTCTGTAAAATGGACGGCGAATCGCTTCCAATTTTGAAATGTCGCGACCCATGGCTGCCAATTCTTTTTGACATGTCTTCAAAACATATTGCACGATATATTCCACAAGATCCTCGGCCAGATCCATGTCATCATTCAAGTCAAAAAATGCCATCTCAGGCTCAACCATCCAAAATTCGGTCAAGTGACGTCGTGTTTTTGATTTTTCAGCACGAAATGTGGGACCGAATGTATACACTTTTCCAAGTGCCATGGCACTTGCTTCGGCATATAATTGTCCCGACTGTGATAGATAAGCACTACCTAAATCGAAATACTTTGTTTCAAACAATGTTGAAGTACCCTCGCAGGCATTTGGGGTAAGTATTGGCGAATCCATTAATTTAAAGCCATTACCATCAAAGAAGTCACGGATTGCCTTAATCACTGCTGCACGAATGCGCATAATTGCGTTTTGGCGAGTGCTGCGAAGCCAAAGATGACGGTGTTGCATCAAAAACTCAGTACCATGCTCTTTGGGTGTTATGGGGTATTCTTTTGCTATTTGCCATATTTTTAAGTTTACCACATCAAGTTCCACTCCGCTCGGTGCACGTGATTCTGCTCTAACCGTGCCTGTAATGGACACCGAACTTTCTTGGGTGAGGGATTTTGCTTGATCGAAGAGTTCATCACCTATGGTTGGCCGGAATGCTACGCATTGCACGGTGCCTGATCCATCACGCAATTTGATGAAGCACAATTTGCCTTTATCGGTTCTGTCTGAAACCCAACCATTGAGGGTTACTTCCTTCCCAATGTGATCGGATAAATGCTCAATTGCGATATAGGAATGATATTGTGACATTACGATTCCAAAAACGGATGATCTGAAATAGATGAAGATGAAAAATCACTACAAAAAAACAAAAAAAACGCGAAAGAACCGTATCAATGCTCATTTTTCGCCATATGATCATGAAGCCACAGATCTTGATATTCCCCATCCGGATCATACATATCGGCTTGTTTTTTGGTATTGAACACTCTGTCCTGCCTAGGATCATTCCCCACTCCTGCGACATACATCCAATTCCCCCAATTGCTGGCCACATCATAATCAATCAACTGAGATTCGAACCATGCAGCCCCGATTCGCCAATCTTGTTGCAAATTATGAACAAAATAACTTGCAACATTTTGTCTACCGCGATTGGACATATACCCCGTATGTAGTAATTCTTTCATGTTTGCATTAACGAATGTATCGGGAGTGTTTCCGAGTCTCCAATGTTCTATCAATTGTGGGTCATGTTTGACATCTTGTTTTTTTCCTCGTATTCCTTCTGCTCTGAAGAATGCATCACCATGTTTTTTCAGTGTCCATTGAAAGAATTCTCTCCACAACAATTCAAACTTCATCCAATAGGTTGATTCATTTGCATTATACTGTAGTTCATAGGCATTGATGGATTCAATTATCTTCCTTGCAGATAGTGCACCCAATGCCAACCAAGGTGAAAATTTTGATGAATACCGATCACCAATCATGCCATTTCTTGTTTCTTTGTATGTAGAGATGGCATGAGTATCAGCAACATAATAGTGCAATCTCTTTAAACCTTCAATTTCCCCACCGATGGCTCTGAAAGCGGCTCTTGGATCGGCCTGAACAATATGCTCTTCATGCTGCCCCATACATTGAACAGTGATGTCTTTCGATGCAATTGGAAGCGGAGGCAATGGCGAATCATCACATGATTGAATTGCATAGCCACAAGCTTTTTCAATCATTTTTCTGAATTCTGTGAATATATCAGGGAGTTGATCCAATGCAAAAGGCAAATCTTGTTCCCGAAACATTGTCCTACTTTCAAAGCGATGGATTGGTATCGTAAGTTTTGATTCAACATCTGCAATTCGCTTGATCTCTTCAGATGCAAATGGTAATTCTACATGTATGCGGTCCACAGCATAGATACTGACAAGTTTGGGAATGATGATTTCCGGTGATCCTTCAACAATCAATAGATCACTCCCAAGAGTTTGCAAATGCTCTTTGAGAGCATACACTGTTTGAAGAATAAATGCCTTGCGAATTGGTCCAATTCGTGGGAAACCATGTATTGTATCAATATCCGATTGCGGATCAATAACATATACAGGTAAGAGCGCATTTGCATCCTTGGCTGAGTGAAGCGAAGGCATATCATGAAGGCGTAAATCGGTTGTAAACCAATGGAGGATTGTGTTCATGTGGAGTTATAACACATGGTGAGGAACATTTGTGCCGCGTAACGCCATTTTCATGGCAGCGGAACATCAGAAAAATGCTCCAAGGTGGAAGATTTGATGTTTCATGCTTGGCTAAAAAATTGTAATTTGACCGCGATTATTGCCATATCATGCCGAAGGGCTTTGTCCTTTCCATAGTTGGCACATGTATCTCTTTAGAGATCAATCTGTTAACAAGACTGAACAATCAAAGACCGTACTTGGAGCATCGATTTATGCCTCAGATCATTATCGACGGACAAAGAATTGAAGCGGCCCCGGGCCAAACCATCATTGAAGCTGCCCTTCATGCAGAGAAAACAATTCCCCATTTTTGCTGGCATCCCGGTTTGAGTGTCGCGGGTAATTGTAGAATGTGTTTGGTGAATGTGGGTTTTCCCAAAAAAACTGCGGATGGCCAAACTGAAATGGATGCCTCGGGCAATGTGGTTGTACAATGGGGACCAAAATTGAGTATTGCTTGCGCTACACCCGTAGCAGACGGAATGATTGTTGATACTGAAGGTCAGCGTACTGAACATGCACAGCATGCAATCATGGAATTTTTGCTCATCAATCATCCACTTGATTGTCCGATTTGCGATGAGGCGGGTCAATGCAAATTGCAGGAATATGCTTTCAAACATTCCAATGGAAAGAGCCGTTTCATAGAGCAGAAAAATCATAAGGACAAAAGAGTCCCACTCGGACCCAATGTGCTATTTGATGGTGAGCGTTGTATTTCTTGTTCGCGTTGTATTCGCTTTGCTGACGAAATCGCTAAACAACCCGCATTGACTTTTGTGCAACGTGGTGATCATGTGACGATTCAAACATTTCCGGGTATGGAGTTTGACAGTCCATATTCGATGAATGTCATTGATATATGCCCGGTTGGAGCTTTGACAAGTATCGATTTCCGATTCCATTCACGTGTTTGGGAAATGAGTTTCACCAATTCCATTTGTCCGGGTTGTGCTCGTGGCTGCAATGTAAAATTGGGAGTCCGTGACAATGAATTGCAAAGGATTGAACCAAGAACCAATATGCATGTCAATGAATATTGGATGTGTGATGCCGGAAGATTGGAAAATTATCATTTCGTCAATGAGGAACGCATAGCCGAGCCAATGATCAAAGGCGTGCAAAGTGATTGGAATTCGGCCATTGCCGCAACTGCAGACATCATCAAGGCTTATAAGCCATCTGAGATCATGATTATCGGATCTTCTCGCGGGACAAATGAAGATATCCATGCAATTGTGACATTTGCTCGCGAAACAGTCAATACTCATAATATTGATTTCATTGATCATCGCGATCCATCATTTGCAGATGAATTTCTCAAATTGGCTGATAGAACACCGAATCATGCCGGGGCAATTGCATTGGGACTTCGTTCAAATGATGCAGTAACGAAAGACAATCTTTCCGAGCGTATAGCCAAGCATCAAATCAAAGTTATCATTGCAGTACAAGAAGATGTTTCAGCTTATGCCTCTTCAGTTGAGCATGTAATTGCAATAGCAAGTAATGCAAATCCCACAACTCAATCAGCATCAATCGTTCTTCCTGCATCAACATATGCTGAAGTGGAAGGAACATTCACCAATGCTGACAACAGAGTTCAATTGATTGAACCTGCTGTAACAACAAAAGAGAATGAGCGCCACATGGGCATGAAAATGAGCCGTTGGGACAAATTGGGAGCATTCAATGATCGTTGGACTCAAGGCGAGCGTCGTAATTCACGTCCAACGTGGAATATCCTTTCAGGCATTTCCGCAGCTTGTGGTAATCCTATGAATTTCTCACGTGCAGAAGATATATTCAATCACATTGCATTGCACAATCAGCAATTCAATGGTATGAGCTATGCCCTACTTGAAGAATATCAAGGTTTAAAACTCGGAAAGGCATCAGAACCAGAGGCCAAATCCGTGGTATATGAATCACATGTGTTGAAACCACAAGTGTAATGTTGCACTTTATTTAATTACAGGTAATAGATGGATGCGATTCCTGTTGGCGCACTTATCATTGGCGCAAAACTATTCATCATCGTAAATGGACTGCTTGTCATAGCGGCATATCTTGTGTATTTCGAACGTAAGATATCGGCATGGATGCAGAATCGTATTGGACCAAATCGAGTTGGACCACTTGGTTTATTTCAATCATTTGCAGATGTGTTTAAACTTTGGACCAAAGAGGACATAGTCCCGGCAATGGTTGACAAACGGTATCACTTGGTTGCTCCGCTTATTTCAATGACAGTTGCAATGGCAGCTTATGCGGTAATCCCCTTTGGTGAATACTATGTGAATGGTGCCAATATCATGGCGGTCGCACCGGGAATCAATATAGGCATACTCTATATTCTGGCCATGTCATCTATCGGTGTTTATGGCATTACATTGGCGGGATGGTCTTCCAATAATAAATATTCACTTCTTGGCGGACTTCGTTCAGCGGCCCAAATGATTTCCTATGAATTGTCAATGGGTCTTGCATTGATTGGCGCTCTCATGATATCAGGATCACTCGACCTTGTCGAAATAGCGAAATCACAGTCAGGCGGAAAATGGAATGCATTTTTTCAACCATTGGGTTTTGTGATTTTCCTTGTGGCATCATTTGCCGAAACCAATCGAGCTCCTTTTGATTTGCCCGAGGCAGAACCTGAATTGGTTGGAGGATATCATACAGAATATAGCGGGATGAAATTCGGTCTGTTTTATCTTGCCGAATATGTGAACATGTTCACCGCATCTTGCTTGATGGCATTGATTTATCTTGGCGGCTGGGACATACCATTCTTATATGAACAATTGGCTACAATCGGAATTGGCCAAGGCAATCCATTATTGGGGTTGATTCAGTTCAGTGTATTTTTTGCGAAAGTTGTACCGATGTTATTCCTCTTTTACTGGGTACGCTGGTCACTTCCACGCTTTCGATATGATCAATTGATGAATTTAGGTTGGAAAATCATGTTGCCTCTCGCACTTGCCAATATCTTATTGACAGGTACAGGAATCATGTTGCTCAAGCATTTCGGAATCATGTAATACTACAATGACAACACGGAGAGATCCATGAACATACAGCATAATATAGAATCTGAGAGAATGTCATTTTGGGAAAAAATATATCTTCCTGAAATCGGACGCGGCCTAGCTTTGACATTCAAACAAATGTTCAAACCAAGTTTCACCAGGCAATATCCTGAAGAAAAATGGATACCAACAGGATCATATCGCGGACGTCCCGTATTGGTTCTTGAAGAAGAAGGCGAACGCTGTGTTGCCTGCGGTTTATGCTCAAGAGTATGCCCTGCGCTTGCCATTGAAGTTCGTGCTGGTGAAACAGATAAAGTAAAAGAGCGTTATCCCGAAAAATTCGAAATCAATATGCTGCGATGCATCTATTGTGGTTTTTGCGAGGAAGTATGTCCCGAAGAGGCGATCATCATGAGCAAAGACTATGAATTGGTTTTCACTGATCCACAAGATGCCATTTTAGGTAAAGATAAATTGTTGATTCCAATCGCTCAATTACAAGATCGTTTGGAATATTTGCGCCAGTATAGATGATTGATGAGACGAATGTACAGAGCAAGACCATTCAGCGTGGCTTGCTCTTTTTTTTCTGTGAAACATTGTGTCATTACAAAACGTAATCGCATTCATCATTTAATCGAATTGACAATGGAAGAAGATTTGCTCATATTTTCTCATGAGAATTTACTTAAGCAAACTCAGCATACTGAGTTGATATTGGGATATCATACTGTTCATTTTTATGTTGATTCTCCCGGTGTTCCCTCTAAGCATATAACCAACAGCATCGAAAAGTTTTACCTATCACCCTCCGGTGGCACATTGCGAGATAGTTCCATGAACATCGTGATGTATAGCGCCAAATATGACAAATACAAAGGGTATGGGAAAGCATAAACAATACCATTCATGTTTCATTATAGAACGAGTTCCATGAAATACTCCAAAATTTCCATGTTGTCATTGACGATCATGATTGCCATTGGCATTCTGACCGATCTAGCACATGCACAAATCAATCCGATCAACTTTGAAGAATTCACCATGAAAAATGGATTGCATGTCATTCTTCATAAAGATGTATCCGCACCAAATGTTGCTGTATTGGTTCAATACAGAGTTGGCGCAAGAGACGAAGACCCTAAAAGAACAGGGTTTGCGCATTTCTTTGAGCATCTCATGTTCGAGGCAACCGATTATTATAAGAGAGCTTCTCTCGACAAATTGATTCAAGGAGCCGGTGGCGAACTGAATGCATATACATCGTTTGATGAGACTGTCTATCATTTCGAAGTACCAAGCAATGAAGTCCGCTTGCCATTATGGATTGAAGCTGCACGCATGCGAACATTACATGTGGATTCAATTGGCGTTGAAACACAGCGCGGTGTAGTCAAAGAAGAGCGCAAAAGTCGCTATGACAATTCTCCATATGGTGATTGGTTCGAGCGTACTTCTGGCAAACTCTTCAATAATGGAATGTATAGCTGGACTCCCATCGGATCTGCTCAGCATATAGATAATGCCAGCATCGAAGAATTCAAGGAGTTCTATAATAATTTTTATCAGCCAAATAATGCAACATTGGTTGTCTCCGGTGACATTGATGTCAAGCAAGTAAAAGGATTCGTAAATGAGTATTTCGGAAAACTTCCCAAAGGTCTGCAACCGAAGCGTTCAGATGTTCCCCTTAAACCAATGGCGCCGGGAGTAATTCGCGAAACAATCGATGATCAGAAAGCTCAATTACCCGCTGTGTTCATGGGATATAGAGGTCCAAAGATCGGAGAGAAGGATGCCTATGCAATGTCAATGCTCATGGATATCATGCGTTCAGGTGAAAGCTCACGTTTATATCAACGATTGGTGGACAAAGATCAAATTGCAGTTCAAGCAAGCGGTGGTGCGCAGAATCTTCAAGCATCCGGAATGATGTATGGTATTGGAATTGTTGCACCCGGCAAAACACCTGATGACGTCATCAAAGCAATTGATGAAGAAATCGAAAAAGTAAAAAAAGATGGCGTGACTGATGAAGAATTTACGAAAGCAAAAAACATTGCCGAGGTGCGTTTTATTGAAGGAAAAAAGAATGTACTGGAAAAAGCACGTTCTCTTGCTCGATATCACACATATTTTGGCAAGGCATCAATGATCAATACAGAAATCAAAGATTTCATGTCGATCAAAAAAGAGGATCTAAAAAGAGTGGCTAATCAATATTTCACACAAGACTCAAGAGTCATCCTTCAGTATATGCCTAAACAAAAACAATAATCTTCCTTTTGATCACACTTATTTGAATTATCATGAAACGATATATTATTCTTTTTACATTCATCTTTGGAATGCAATCCGCATTTGGACAAGGATTTAATCTTGGCGAAAAGCCGGGTCCATTGCCTGCCAAAGAAATTGCTTTTCCAAAATACACGGAATTGTTTCTCTCCAATGGATTGAAAGTATTCGTTGTTGAAGACCATGAACAGCCTACCGTGAATCTTCGCTTACAAATCCGCGGAGGAGAAGTCTCGGAATCTATTCCGGGGACTGCTGCGATGGTAGCTGAGATGCTAACCAAGGGTGCCGGAAAAAGAGATGCCTTGACAATCGCCAAAGAGCTTGACGGCGTTGGTGCAGGTATTACCGCTTCATCAAGTGGAGATATAACATCTGTTACAGGTGAAAGTATTTTAAAACATATGCCGATTATGCTCGAGATTTTTTCTGATGTATTACGCTTAGCATCATTTCCGGAAGATGAATTCGCAAAACTCAAAAAGCAGAAAATGTCTGAAGTGAAATTGGAAAAAGCCAATGCCGGCTCACTCCTGCAATCACTTTCCAGAAAAGTTGCATATGGTTCCAATCATCCTTCTGCACGTCATAAATCAGAAGCATCCTATACAAGCATCACCTTGGATGAAATCAAGAAGTTCTATGCTACATATTATCGTCCAAACAATGCAACACTTGCTGTTGTTGGAGATGTGAAGCCGGAAGAGATTAAAGCAATTTTAGAAAAAGCATTTGGATCTTGGGAACCAGGTGATGTGAATGAATTTCGTACGCCAAAACCGGACCCCATGCCACAAGGTGTCTATTTCATAGCAAGACCCAGCTCGGTACAATCTTCAACCGCATTGATTGCAACTGCAATACCAAATAATCATCCTGATTTCGAAGCATTGCGTTTGGCATCAAATTTAATGGGAGCAGGTTTTTCAGGAAGACTCTTCAAAACTCTTCGCGAAACATATTCATATACCTATACTCCATTTGCATATTTGACAAGTGGACGTGATGTGAATCGATATATCTGTGGAGCGGATGTTCGTAATTCTGTGACTGATTCAGCAATCAAAGTCATGCAAGCTGAAATGGGTAAACTCGCAAATGAAGCCACCTCCAATGATGAACTTGATTTGATCAAGAGATTCGTGATTGGACAATTCAAAATGAATTTTGAGAACTCCGATTATGTTGCCAGCTTATTGCTCAATGCAGATTACAATAATCAGCCTATTTCCGTGATAAAAGAATTTCCGACAAGATTCAATGCAATTATGCCCGAACAAATGAAATCAGCTGTTTCCAAGCATCTTGCGAAGCAATCAATAGTTGTGGTTGGTAACCCGGACGTCCTTGAGACATTAAGACAATTCGGTCCGGTTTATGAGTTTACTACTGAATTGGAACCAAAAAAAGCAGAATCAAAGAAAGTAGATCTTACGCCTGAACAATTGATGGAAAAACATCGTGCGGCTTTGGGTGGCATGGATAATATTTCAAAGATCTCTACTTTGATTACGACCGGCACTGCTTCATTTGACATGAATGGTCAAGAATTGCGTGGAAATATCACCATGAAGCAAAAAGCTCCGGGCAAACAAGTAATGGTCATGGATTTCAAGATGTTTAAGCAAACAACCATGACTGATGGCAATCAAGCTTGGAGAATGATGGGTCCGCAAACTGAAGAAGTAACTGACAATGTAGAAAAACAAGAAATGATTGATAATGCCCATATAGCACAGTCGGCTCGCCTGATTGAATTAGGATATACGCTCACAATCAAAGGCCAAGAGGGCTCATCGATTGTAGTGGAATCCAAAAACAAAACAGGAGAAGTACAGACAATGTTTTTTGATGCCAAAACATACTTACTGAATTCATTAAAGGAAACTGCAAAAGGCCCTCAAGGAGAAGTCGAAGTTTCCAGACTGTTTGGAAATTATACAGACATTGGCGGGGTAAAGTTTCCATCAAAAATGGTTATTGAACAAGGACCGATTGTAATCTCCATTGATGATATCAAATACACTGTCAATCAGGAAATCAATGATTCAGAATTCAAGCCTGAATAAAAGCTCATAATGAACAAAGAAAAGCCCCCAGCACATTAATTGTTTGGGGGCTTCTTTTTTATATCAATGATTGTAGTCGTTCAACTTCTTTTCGATGCGTAAGATCATAATGCACTGGAGTAAGTGAAACCCAGCCATTCCGTACAGCACCGTCATCGGTTTCGATATCAGCTTCTTCGGGCACTCGATATGTCCCAACAATCCAATGATATTCCCTACCCATAGGATCCTTTCTTGAATCATAACTATCATCCCAATAGGAATTACTCAAGCGAGTGATCCGCATGCCCTTTACTTCTTCACGTGAGATTGCGGGCACATTCATATTGAGAATAGTGTCTTTTTGCAGACCCCATTCAAGCATAGAACCGGCTACACGTTTTGCATAATCGGCAGCAACCGACATATCAGCATCCGGTGAGAATGAAGTAAGAGAAACCGCTAAAGCAGGAATACCTATCATCATAGCTTCCGTAGCAGCCGAGACAGTGCCTGAATACATAACATTCACCGCAGTATTGGCTCCATGATTGATGCCTGAAACCACCAAATCAGGTTTAATGGCAAGCAATGTTGAAACCCCCAGCTTGACGCAATCGGCAGGTGTGCCATTGACAGCAAAACCGAACATGTCTCCATTTCTTTGAAATGGTACAGCGCGCAATGGCGCACTAACAGTCAAAGCATGTCCAACAGCACTTTGTTGACGATCAGGTGCAATCACCGTAACATTCCCTATTTCCTTCATTGCTTGTGCAAGGGCAAGAATTCCGGGTGAATCTATACCATCGTCATTCGTAACTAAAATATTCATGATATTGCTCTTAATGCGGCAAGTGAAGTGATCAATTCTTTTTCTTCATCAGATAGATTTGTGGGCAACTCAATGTCAACAATCAACATCAAATCTCCGAATTCTTGCTCTTTGCCATGAATAGGCATGCCGAAACCTTTCAATCTCAGCTTTGTACCGGACTTTGTTTCAGGGGCAATTTTTACGGCAACAGTGCCTTTCATTGATTTGAAATTTACTTGCCCACCCAATAATGCTGTATACAAAGGCACATGAAGATCGGCTTCCAAGTCTGATCCTTGCTGACGAAATACGGCATCTTCTTTTACATGGACTTTAACATGGATATCATGATCTTGTCCGGAAGGAATATTGATTGTCTGACCATCCCTAATACCTGGTTTCAGCTTTATTTCTCTTTGCTTCCCCCCAGTGGTCAATTTTAATGAACATCCATTATATGCCTGCGTAAATGAAATGGTGGCCTGTAATTCTGATGCAGGTTTTTGCGTTCTGGTGGTTCTTCTTGTAGAATTGCCATTGAATATGCTTTCAAAGAAGTCTGAAAAGCCCGAACCACCAGAAAATTGAGAGAAATCCGTTTGGGCTCCACCTTGTTGTTGCCAAGCTTGCCAGTCAAATGGACTTCCAGCTCCGCCGGGATGAGCATTCCAGCTAGATCCAAGGCGATCATATTTATCTTTCTTTTGGGGATCACTCAGAACTTGATAGGCCTCATTGATCTCTTTGAATCGATCTTCCGCTTTGGTATCCCCCGGATTTTTATCCGGATGAAATTGTTGCGCCAAAGATCTATATGCCTTTTTTATCTCTTCAGGCTTTGCAGATTTGGTGAGTCCAAGAACAGAATAATAATCTTTGAAATCCATGGTTGAAGGGTTAGGGTCTGATATATCTCGAAATTCAAGAAGTGAATGCGGTGTATCAACGAGCATTTATGGCAAATGTTGTAACATTTCTCACAATATCGGATTATTTTCCATTGGTCAACTCATCTTTTTTTCCTTATTTGCCGAAGGGTCTCATCAATTATCTGTAACAATAGTGAATCATTCACCATTACATATGAACCTAACCCGAAAATATCTCCAATGCATGCTACTTCTTTTATGCTGCGTATGTTCGGTTCATGCCCAGAATGGTTCACGATCATCCAATGCTATATCAGGTTATGCGGGAAGATATTTTCTCATTGGATTCATGCAAAATGAATTGATTCTCCTACCAGGTGGAATCAGATTATCGGTGGCCATTTCCACAATCAGGCCGACAACCATTCGTATTGCAGCACCCATTTCAAGACCCTCCCAGTATTATCAAGTCCCCGGCGATACGGTCATTGAATTAACATTCCCTTACGGCGATGTTGAGATGTTTGATTCTGAACGTGCACAGGCAAAAGCAATTGAGATAGAGGCCGATCAACCGATCACAATAACCGGAATGAGCAGTCAATCATTGTCAACCGATGGATTCTCAGCAATTCCTGTTGCAAAATGGGGTCGTGAATATGTCGTTCATTCATGGCCAAATGACATTTATATGCATGATGATGACCCACAGGGAAAAATCCCAAGATCAAGCGAATTCATGATCATTGCAGCCGAGAATAATACAGTGATTGAATTTGCTCCGAGAAGCAGAACATTTGGGAAGATACAACCCAATGAATCAACAATCATTCGTTTGAATAAGGGACAATGTTATCTTGTAAAATCAGACACCTTGCCCGCAGGTAGTGGCGACTTATCCGGAACCATCATTCGCTCGGATAAACCGGTTGGGGTTTTCAGTGGACATCTCAGGGCCTCGATACCACTGGGTCTTCAGGAATTCGATAGCAAAAATCATTTGACTGAAATGCTCTACCCGACTGAAAAATGGGGTAAATCTTTTGTGACACTCCCATTCAATAATGATGGCATCGGGGATTTTTTCAGAATACATTGCATCGAACCAAATACGAATGTGACAGTTAAAGGTTGGAATATCAATCAACAACATCTACTCGCAAATCCGGGCGATTTCAAAACATTGTCTTTTATTCGCGACCCATTGTTGATTGAAGCAGATAAACCAATCAGCATTGCTCAATACATGACAAGTAGTTTTTCTGCGAATCAACGATTGCAAACATTTGATCCATGCATGATGTTGATACCTTCCATTGACAAGGTAATTACAAAAGCTTCATTTCATGTGGTTCAAAATCCTTCCACAAATCCTCGTCAATTCTTACGTCATTTCATTTCTCTTGTGTGCACTGAAGATGCAGTTGATCACATCAAGCTGGATAATAGACTCATCAAGACTATAGTTTCAAATTTGCCCAATCAACGATTGAATGGAACCCAGTTGTTTTATGCAACGGTGCCTGTTACACCGGGTACGCATCATCTTACAACGATGGAGGGTGCATTCAATGCAGCTTTATATGGCACCGGGCCGGATGATGCCTATGCATTTCCTCTTGCCTTCGGCATGGTTCAGGGAATCGACACAACTGCACCACATATAGTGATGAAGGATTCATGTGGTTTCATAAAAGCCACCATAAAAGAACGACTTATTGATGATTATAGCGGGCTGTTCGATCTTTCGGTTATTAGGGATTCCACCGTTAACATGAATTGGGCGATTTCAGGAATCAGGGATGGCGATCTCTCGGCATCGTTCACAGCATCCGTCATCAATATGTTGAAAGATGCAAGCATCGTCATTGAATCAATCGACAATGCAGGAAATAGTTCAAGGAGCAGATATACCTATACAGCGCCAAAGATTTCAATACCTGATACACTTTCCTTTCAAAAGATACGAAACGGTGATACGGTCAGAACTTTTTTCAATGTCCGAAATATTGGGAAAGACACAATCCAGATCAAATTCGCGAACCTTGATGGTGATGATAGATTCAGATGTTTAAACATCATTGATCTTACAGATAAAAAACTTGCTCCTAATGATACCTTCGCATTGGCAATAGAGTTCATAGGTCGTGGAGACAAGGATTCTGCCAGAGCAAATATCCGCATATTTCTCGGCTGTGGAATTGTCAGAAATACCATCATAAGTGGATTGATGGAAAGCGTTTCATTGTCAGTTTCAGGATATGATTTTGGAAATGTATCCGTTGGAGATACATCGTTCGGATTTATTCATGTGGCGAATACAGGTGGCACTTCATTGACTGCTACTCAATTGGTGGGGTTACAGAATGATCAATTCAAAGTCGACACTATGGGTTTGTTCCCAAAAGTCATTTCACCCCGTGATACGCTTAAAATCCCCTGCAAGTTTTCGCCATTAATCAAAGGCGAACAATTGGAAGTATTCACAATTAACAATGATAAATCACTTCCCAATCAAGGTATAGTAAAGGGGAATGGATTATTGCCTTCAATCAATCCAATATCTATTGATTGGAGAGAACGGCATATTCAGTCCACTAATGATACAATCGCACGTATCATCAATACAGGCAATGATACTGCATTTGTTAGTTTGGATTCAACTTTTGGAAAGAATATAATCTTCAATGGCACATTTGCAGGTGGCTTGAAGCTTTTGCAACTCGCACCCAATCAATCAACAAACATCATCTGCACTTTCAAACCTGATGATACAATTCGATATGAACAAAAGGGATATCTGTATTATACAAATGGCTTTGTTCGAGACAGTGTCAATGTTGATGTATACGGGAAGGGTGTGATTCCCATTATCAATCAACAAGATATTTATGTTGGAACCATTCGAGAACTCGGCACAAAAGACACGACCGGACTTCTATTCAAAACTGCCGGCACCATGCCGCTTTTCATTGAGTCATTTTCGATTCTTTCCGGTGACAGAATGTCTTTCATCATCGACACAGCCTCATTGGTTGGAACAACATATCTACCATATACATCCCTTCAATTACCAATCAAATTTGTTCCCAAAAGATCGGGTTCACATACTATTGAAGTGGAAATAGTTTCAAATGCAGCACCTTATGGGCAGAAATCAATAACCAGATCAATCATAAGTGGTGATGCACTGCCCCTTGATACCATAGCTCTACGATTAGAAGTTCAAGCTATAGACACAATGTATGTTTGCGAAAAAAGGGTGATCACCGGCAAGATCATCAATGAAGGAAACAAAGACATTATGTTGGATTCGCTCACAGTTACTTCTCGTTTTTCTATTTCCAATGTGATTATTCAGCATATAGATGATTCGACTGTGAAGATGAAAGGGGGAGAGATCACATTCACTGCTTTGATTGATTCACAAGGGTCCGGTACAGACTTCATAGATTTCACTGCATTTCTACAAGATTCATTGCAATTGAAAGAAGCAATTCCCATCTATGTGAAGTCGAATCATGTTCGATTTGCTCCTGCAATGAACAATATGATGGAATTTTTGCCCGGCAGCACAATAACGGTATTGCTTCAAGGCACATTAGATATTTCCAAAAAGACATCGCAATTGTTCGAGCCCCGAATCACTTTGAACTATTCATCCGCAACACTTGATTGCATGATATCCAATACCGATCTAATTCTGAATTCTACATCCGGTCAAGTTCGTATTCCAATGCAAATAACAAGCAATAATGGAACAACCTTGCTGACCGCACAAACACAATCAACGATTCAAGGCAGTGGCTTTTGGCAAACTTCTTTGGAATTTCGTACATTCTTGACCGATACTCCCGGAGACATCACATTGCATATTCACAATATGCAATCATATTGCATTAATGGTGATACGGCAATCATACCATTGGAAATGACTGATTTTTGCGCGCGAGACATTCGAGGTGTCACTAGCGATCTCAAAGGACAGGGATTATTGGGGATTTACCCCCAACCCATTCAGTATGAGGGCAATGTGTCATTCCTTTTGCATGAAGAATCCGAGTTTACTCTCGACATTAGAAATATACTGGGAGAATCCGTAAAGTTCATCCAAGGCAAGGGATCCGCCGGACATAATATTATTCCATTCAGAACGGAAGATCTGCCAAGTGGTGCTTATACCCTTATTTTTCAGTCATTTAACAGTCAAAACTCAAGGCCTTTCCTCATCACGAAAGATTGAAAGGTTACAAGGTTATCCACATTATGCCCGAAACATCGAAAAACCTATATTTTTTCTTGTCTAATGCCAAGTTTTCTATTAAATTTGGCTCGTTGTTGTGCGAGTGTATGCTCTCTGAAAAGTAAAGTACTTTTGATGCAAGAAATCTGACTGCTGTCTATTGATCAGAGTTCATTCCCCAATTACATCACAACACACCCTCAATCTGTACATAATACATACTTTTTACTGGCGAAAAGGTGAAACTCATGCATCTATTGCGACTGTTCATTGCCCTTGCGGCTCTCACTTTTTTCTTTTCTTCTGAAGCTTATTCACAAGCGGCTGACCCTCGTAAACCGCAAGCAAAGAAGTCACCCCTTTTGGTTGGTCCTGTAGCCGGCTATAATAAATCCTCACATTCAGGGGGATTTTCATCAATTGCGGCCGATGCTAATTGTCCGACATTTGAAGCTGGTGCAGAAAATGGCTACTATTTCGGATTTTCAACGGAATATCTCCTCGGAGATCCAAAGAATGCCAATTCTTCTATCATCGCCAGAGTTGTGTATGATTATCAACCTGCTGCCTTTCAATTAGAGGGTGATAATTATCCTTCAAGACCAATTGGTTCACAAAATGTGGTTAATTCTCAGATCTTGCATACATCAGTATTCAAGTATTCTTTGTTGAATTTCGAAGTGATGTATCGCTTCAATCTACCCGGTACAATGCTTGGTGTTACTATCGGACCTCAATTCGGTATTCCTATGGGTGGAACACAAGAGCAACGCTATGAATTGCAATTCGATCCAAACAATCCTGTTCAATTCGTTAAAGAAACCGAGCCGGGAAGTTTGATTCTTAAGCAAGATCCAAACGATCCTGTTGTTGGATTGAATGGCTATAAACCACAATATGTAGATGATACAAAGACATCAATCAGATTGTATGAGGGAGACATCATCGATCCAAATCCATTCAGATTGGCTTTGAAAGCTGGTGTTCAGTATGAGATCCTTGCTGGTAACCTACTGTTTGTTCCTGCGATTTTTTACAATTTTGGTTTGACCAAAATCAGTACTTCAAACAATTCCAGTGTTAGCGCATTGCAAATTGGTGCCGATCTTCGCTTCTCACTCTAATATTGTATTTGAGATTTTTTAAGTCCGTCTTTTCTGACGGACTTTTTTTTTCCCAACCAGAAAAAACAATGCCCATCCGAATGAACGGATGGGCATATTAAAATGTATTTCTTTGGGGCTTATGCTTTATAGTGATTCACCAAATCTACCAGCATGCGAACTCCGATTCCGGTACCACCTTTTGGCCAATAGTCGCGCTCACTTGAAGACATGCCAGTACCGGCAATATCCATATGTGCCCATGGATAATCACCTATAAAATGTTTCAAGAACAAACCGGCGGTGATTGCACCAGCCCATCTGCCACCTGAATTCTTCACATCTGCAAAGTCACTCTTGATTAAGTCTTCATATTCTTCATGTAGTGGCAACACACAAACATATTCATTGGTTCGGGATGCTGCTTTTTTGATTTGTTCCAACAAATGAGAATTGGTTCCCATAAGACCGCTCGTTATCGTTCCCAATGCAACAACACATGCACCTGTCAATGTTGCAAAGTCAATAACTGCTTTGGGTTTGAATTTTGACGCATAAGTAAGAGCATCTGCCAGAATCAATCTTCCTTCGGCATCCGTATTATCAATCTCTGCTGTTTTGCCATTCATGAATGTGACTATATCACCGGGCACCAGAGCCGAGCCACTCGGCATATTTTCTGTTGATGGAACCAAAGCAACAACATTCACCGGCAGTTTTGCTTTGGCAATTGCTATGATACCACCAATTACAGTTGCTGCACCATGCATATCACCTTTCATGTCAGACATACCGGCTGCAGGTTTGATGCTGATTCCACCTGTATCAAACGTGATACCTTTACCAACAAATACAAATGGTTTGTCATTTGCCTTACCGCCTTTATATTCCATGACAATAAAGACAGGAGGTCTAACGCTTCCTTGATTTACTGCTAGCAATCCACCCATCTTCAAGGACTGAATCTTTTTCTTATCGAGAATCGTAACCTTTACACCGGTGCCTTTTGCAGCTGCTATTGCAGATTTTGCAAGCGTTTCAGGATAAATTTCATTATTGGGTGCCTGCGCCAGATTTCTAGCCAATGTGACTCCATCATAAATTGATCGTGCCATATTCAATACAGATTTTCCTGCATTGACCAATTGCTTGGAATCTGAAAACAATGTGATGGAAGATATCTTCTCCTTGTTCTTAGCAGCCGTGATATACTTATCAAATTTATAATTGGAAAGCATTGCTCCTTCCAATATTGCAAGACATCCGTCTTCAGCTGAAATACCGTGCGCAGCTACTCCTTCAAGTGCAATATTCTGCACCCCATAAGAAGCTGCTCTTTTCGATGCGGCAGAGGCGGCGCGACGTAGTGTTTCGATGGTGCACGTTTCTTTTTTGCCAAGGCCTGCCACGATGATTTTACTTGCGCCTTTTACACCTGTGTACAGAACCATTGTTGAACGCAAAGAACCTTTGAAATCATCGCTATTTACAACTGCGGAAGTTGCGGGAAACAATTCGGCCAAGCGCTTCTTACCGGCCTTCAACAAGGAATCATCTTCAAAACAAAAAGTGATAAGAATATCAGCTTTTTGACTTTTCAATGATGATTGAGAAATGGAGATATTCATGAATATCCGTAAAAGTAAATAAATGAAAATGTAATTAGTCTGCTGAATGCATAAACATCGAATGCAAAGACTTCCCTTCAAATGTTATGCGAATAAAATAAGCACCCGAAGATTGTCCTTTCAATTGCAAAGGAATGGTCTCTAAATCAGTGGTAGATACTTGTTCTTGATAAATAACCTCACCAATCGATGAGAGAATTTGCAAAGTGGCAGGCACATCAAGAGGCAATCCTGTGACTTGTAATGTGGAAATGCCTGCACGAGTTGGATTAGGCATCACCTTAATCTCAGGAGTTTGAGAGATTGGCGTGGATTCATTAACAGAAGCTGCCTTTCTATTGATGATGAAAGGTATGATTTCCCTATCACCAAAACTTGCATAAATAGCAGCCGGTTGACCATAATTCGCAGCTTGAGAATTGAATATGACTGTGGAACCACCTGCTTCGCGCAATGAGTAAAATCCACGCGTTGAACCTTGGAAAATAGGATATAAGCCATCCCCGAGTGATTCATCATATATAATGAATTTATAGCATCCATCTTCAAGATCGAATGTATCCCGAATGGAAGCTCCATCTTGAAAATTTCCTCGCTCTTTAATGACATATCCTTCTGAATCCTGGACTTCATAACGAATACCATTGGGGATTCCTGAGACAACATCCGTTTTTAAAAACAAAGCAATTTTCCCGGCTGTCGTTTGCTTGGGATTGGTAAATGACACTGTCTTCGTATCCCCGATATCTGATTCATCCAATCTTCCATTGGGTTCAAATACTTGAACAGTGAATGTATGATCACCGCTTGGGAAATTGAGTGCAGGTAACTCGATCTCAGCTTCTTCCATAAAAGGAATATTTCCTGACCACTGAAAATACTTGTCTTCACCATTATCGATATTATATCGAATGCGAAGAGCACCCAAAGTTGCTGTACCTTGATTTTTCACAATGATTACAGGCTTCTGTCCTGAGCAGACAGGATTCATTCTTCGAAAACGATATGCATTATTGGGCATTTTTATTGCTTCAAGAGAAGCATTGTTCAAATAATTAACCTTTGAATACAATATCTGTCCTTCAATGATATAACTGGCTCTCTGCCCTAAATTCATGTTCTCATATGGTTCCATTTCATAGCCGATGCGAATGCTGTCTGCGCTTTTTAGAAATCGGGTCATATGATAATCCCAATATTGCACTATATCACCGGGACACCAGCCTGCGCGATTATAATACCAAGTACCTGCTTGAGGATAAATTGGATTTTGACCGCAGTCGCCTCTCCACAAATATTGTTCGAACATTTCTTCCCCATTGACCAATATTTTATGCGTCTTCTGTGAAAATTCAGCTGCATTGTCAGTTCCGCCGAAACCATGACCGGTTGTCATCAAACGTAAGGTTACATGATCTTGGGGATGCAAACGAGGAATGGATTGCGTCTTGAGGAAATTCTCAATGGGGTTATTGGGGTCTCCATAGGTTGGATTACCGGACCAGAACACTTTATGCGCATAGGTTTCCCTAGCAGGGATTCCTTCTATGAATGTAAAATCCAAATCGAATAATGAACCTTGAGACCATCCATCATAAAAGACCTTGATCTCTGTTGAGTCTCGAAGTATATGTGCATAATCAGTCACATCATAGATCCAGGTATAATTCCAGTTTTCATTGTGCCATTTTCCATAAGGAGTAATGAAACGACCAATTTCAGTTTCATTGATAATTTCGAATGATTTATATGCTTTTCTGGTTCCCTTCAACAGCGTTGTGTCACCGGCAACAAATGAAGAATCTACTTTTGCTCCCGTTGAACTATATGCATAATTCCAATATGCAGCTTCATAAGCCGGCATTGAATCCGTTAGGGTAAATGGCTCTTGTTCATTTCTATAAAAGTATATCTGAAATGGTGCATTTTGAACTGTATCCGTTTTTTTTGTTGAAGCATTGAATTTTGTTTTGAATGTCTGTTTCATGGAGATGCGCAATGAGTCGGATACTGCTCCCGCTTTAGTAAACAATGGCGCTTCAACAAGGCTGGAATCAATCTTGCCTGTCTTTGTTCGCGCATAAATTCTCATCGTATAGTCCCATTCACCACAACCACCTTTAGGACATGTCAATTTAAAATTCATGAAAATGCGTTCATGTCTTTTATCCTTTGATGGAAACACTCCCCATCGATTTTGACTACCATACCATGTCCACAAATATTTATTGAACACATTCACGGTTATGGAGTCGCCTCGTTCTGCAATAATTTCTTTTGGAAGAAAACATGTAGCAATGGAGATAAGCACCATTGAGAGAAAATGCAAGGTTGTTTTCATGGGATATGATGATAATTCTGAATGCAAAATATTATTGTCGTATTGGAAGAATGTAATGATAAACATCATTCATGTTTGAAATAGGGATTATCTCTAGTACATACATTCCCGAAGCTGGCTTTTCAATAGAGTACTCTGAACATGATATTGTTCCGGATAGAAGCATTCTACCGGTTATATCTAGGATGGATGCCTTAAAACCAGATTCAAAAGTAGTTGTTATGATGATTCTATCATCAATCCGAACATGAATCTGTGATGCAACCGCTTCATCGATGGAACTTGGAACATATGTTCCTTTCAATTGCACTGTGATAGGATCAATCCCCTGCTGACTTGGTATAATGCGAAGTTCAGCATTTTTCATTCCCGCATCAATTGGTGAAAATCCAATTGTAATATTCACAGAACCACCGGCAGGAACTTTCGTCACATTTGAAGGTTGAAACGTAAAAGATGAAGCATCCGGTCCGCTGATTGCAATTGAAGAAATCAGCGTCTCGACATTACCCGGATTTGAAAGCGTACAAACTTTAGTATTGCCGCTCGTGGAAGCAACGGTACCAAAATCAATCATCATTGTCGAAGAGGTCAGAGCAGGTTTTGGAACAAAAGTGAAATTTTCCAACCAAGCCAATGATCGATCAATCAATATTCTTCGTTGAGCGCTATCTGTGATGGCAAATGGATGTAAACCTAGATATACTATTCTGTTTTTGATTCTCTGTACTCTCACACCACCGATTGTGTCACCGGTGACACTTGTCGATAATTTTAATATCGGTGTTACTGACAAATTCGATTTGTCTTTAAGCTTTAATGGATAAAACGCATAGCTCCTGGGCGCACAAACCAATGATAGACCATTTGATATTGTATCGCCTTGAACTCCGTTCAATGCATACTGTGCATTGCGTATTGTATACCCTGCATAGGTTAAACCAAGTGTATCAAAAAGGGGCGTTTTATCAAAAAACATATTATTGGTAATAAACTGACCCGCTACCAAGAAAGAAACTCCCTTGTCAGCAAGTGAAAGCATAAAATCCGATTCAGCCTTCACAATTCTGCCACTATCTGCACAATGCCAGATAAATCGTTTAAGCGCAGTAAACTTTTCGATATTCTGCATGAATTCAGTTGTATTCATAGCAATGTACTTTTTCACTCCGGGTGTTGCAACGGCATCCACAAATGGCCCAACATTTCCACTGGCATTATCCATCACCAAAAATGACTCGGATTCTTTCGATACAATGGTAATTGGAATGGCATTGTATTGCTTGCCACTTGTTTCTGAGAAACTCAATAGGACCTCGCCTATTCCAGGCTCTGCAGATCTTTGTAGTTCGATGCCGATTTCTTTCTTTTCGCCGGGATTCAAAGTAAATGTTGATTGATTACCAGTAATGGTCAGCTTCCAATCAGAAGGCGTACGCTCCGACTTATTGATCGCTACATCTTTATACGTAATCGCTGAACCCGATGCATTCCCAATGACGGCTTTCAAAGATATCGCTCCTTGTTGAGGAAGTGCTTCAAAAACAGGTGCAATGGAAGGAGGAAAACTCAAGGTGGTTGAAATCATCGTACCGGGCTTATTCGAAACACTCGTGGCAGCTTGAATAATCTCCAGGGTTCTGGGGTTTTGGAGAAAAGCGATGACATTCACATCACTATTCCATAGTTCACCGGTTCCTTTGGAATAAGTGAATGAAATAGTTTTCTGTTCATTTGGCAATTGATTCCATGCGCTTCCTTGCTCATTAGGTAGCATGGTCATCATGGATGATGCAAATTCAGTTTGGCCATTAGACCCGTTTAATGTGGTGACGATATTTGGAAGCTTAACCAATTCGGTGTATACCGCTGTGTGAAGGATATAATCTTTCAGCTCTATATCAGATTTGACATCCACTGTGACTTTCATCTCATTGCCCGACACAACTTCCTGCTTGATGGTCATGCTGATTGGATATGGCATTTGTTGATCCAGCCTGGCAGCATTCCACATACCGAGTGAGTCTCGCGGATCAACCGAACGATATCCATTCACGCGGGAGGCAGGCAATGCCGGTATGGCATAGAGTGAACCTCTTGCATCATTTTGGGTTGGATTAGCTTTATAGAAAGGATCACCGGGTGAGGGTATATTCAAGTGATATTTCAGTGCGATGATACCACTATCCAATTTTGCGACAACCTTTAGTACTTTGTCTGCATCGACACATGGCTTGCATGTGGCGCTTGTGAATTCTTCAATCAATACAAGCCTTTTGGGACTTCCTTGGGCAAGCAGAAGAACGGGACACAGAAGCAAAAGAATGAAAAATTTGTATGAGGACATGGCTACACCATTTGTCAAGAATTCAAGGAAAGTGATTCTCCCTTTCCAGACATGCTCTTTATTGAACTATTTGGACGGGAATGTTGCAAAATAGCCAAAGTCAGCCCTTTGACCAACAGAATTTTGTCCACCTGACAGCTCAGTTATGCTTCCGGAATTCCTACAGTTTTCCCTGAAAATATTTCTCTGATCACCTCTTCAACAGGCATGTCTGAAATTGTGATGTCACGAACGGAAAATTTGCCAAGACACTTCGTTGTGATGCCTGCAATCTCATGTTTTGGAACTTTGAAGATTATGCGATCTTCACCGATTTCGGCAATATGTTCCATATCTTTCAAGGTTTCTACATCCGGCATTTCATCAAGGAAAATTGTCACGACTTTTTCATGTGAGAAACGGTCAACCAATACACTCAATCCCCCATCGAATTGAATGCTTCCTTCATCCATAAGGATGACTCTCTCGCAAAGGGCTTCGATATCATCCATATAATGACTTGTCAAAATGATGGTGGTTCCATGTTCTTTATTGAATTCTGCTATGAATTCCCTTAATGCATGTTGAGCGACAATGTCCAAGCCGATAGTTGGTTCATCCAGAAACACCACTTTGGGATAATGCAACAATGCTCCGATGAGTTCGCATTTCATGCGTTCTCCCAAACTGAGTTTGCGAACTTGGACATGCAGTTTATCGGCTATGCCGAGGTGTTCGGACATGATGTTCAATCGTTTCTTATAATCAGTATCGGAAATCCGATACATTTCTTTGTTCAATAGAAATGTATCAGCAGCCGGCAAATCCCACCACAGTTGATTTCTTTGCCCCATTACCAATGAGAAATTCCTACGAAATTCATTGTCTCTTTGCCATGGCACAAAGCCCATCACAGTAGCTGTGCCGGATGTCGGGTATAATAATCCTGAAAGCATTTTCAATGTGGTTGTTTTTCCTGCACCATTTGCACCAAGCATCCCAACCAATGCACCTTCCGGAATGGAGAATGTCACTGCATCCGCGGCGATGAATTCAGTATATTGTCTATTTAACAAAGACTTGATCGAGCCCACCAATCCTGCTTCTTTTTTATGGGTTCGAAAGATCTTTGTGAGTGATTCTACATGAATCATGTACTTATTCCTATCATTATGCTGCAATTTAGATAAATGACTTCATCATCCCGCATGTTCATTCCATTGATACTTATGGTCATCTTGCATACATCTCTTCATTCGACAGAGGTGATTCCCAGTTCCGACAGCACATCTACAAATGACACATCTTCATATTCCTTGATTCCATGGGGGGCATCCGGATTGTTCATGGGTATCTCATTTTCTAAACAAGCAAATGAATATTGGAGCGAGTCTTCCCCTTTTTATGTGATGGATTGGAAGACGGAATATGATGATGCATTACTTGCCGATAAATTGGGTCATGCTGCATTTGCATATACTACGGCACGGACATTATCCGGCTTATTCATGCAATGTGGATATGAAAAAAGGACAGCTACGTGGATTGGAAGCGGACTTTCGCTTTTTCATCAATCTGTTGTGGAATATCATGATGGATATTCGGCCGGGGCACCATATCTGGGATTTAGCAGAGGTGATTTCATTGCAAATATTATTGGTGTCGCCCTTCCCATTGCTCAAGAATATGTTCCTGCATTGGATATAATACGTTTCAAATTCTCCTTTTTGCCCGGCAAAGACTTCAATGATCACGGAGAGAATCCTTTCAATGATTATCAGGCCACTTATCATTGGCTGAGTTTCAATATCGCGGGTGTATTTCCTGAGAATCAGCGTGAATGGTCACGCTATGTGAATATTGCCGTGGGACATTCAGTAAAAAATATTGATCGCTATGGAAGTGGTAATCATGAATTCTATCTTTCACTCGATTTCAATGCTGAGGCACTTCCTTTTGATGATTCATGGGGTCTTGCGCTAAAACGCATTCTCAACACGATCAAATTTCCAATGCCATGCATTAAGCTCTATCCAAACATCGTTTGGTATGGCGTCAGAATCTGATCAATGAGCTTCTTCCCAATTATTGCCAATGCCGGTCTCGACCAATATGGGTACTTCTCCCAATGGCATCGCAGATTCCATTTCCTCTTTTACCAAAGTTCGCAAATAGTCAACTTCATCCTTGATTGCATCAAAGACAAGTTCATCGTGAATCTGGAGAATCATGAGCGATTTCAATTGCTCTTTCTTCATCCTACCATGTACATTGATCATCGCAAGTTTCATCATGTCTGCAGCAGTACCCTGGATCGGCATATTGATTGCAGCTCTTTCCGCACCTTGCCTAATTGCCTGATTATTACTTTCCAATGAAGGGAAATATCTTCTTCTTCCCAATAACGTTTCCACATATCCTTGTTTTTTGGCTTTTTCTATCGTTTGATCGATATAAAGTTTGATATTCGGATAGCGTAGAAAATACTGATCAATGATCTCTTTTGCTTCTGTTCTGGAAATTCCCAATTGTTTGGCAAGCCCAAAACTTCCTTGGCCATACATGATCCCGAAATTCACGGTTTTGGCGATTCTTCTTTTATCGGAATCAACATCTTCCAATGATATACCAAAGAGTGCTGCTGCAGTTGCCGCATGAATGTCATGACCATTGATAAATGCATGAGTCAAAGTCTGATCACTGCAAACATGCGCTATCACACGAAGTTCAATCTGAGAATAATCGGCGGAGAGCAAAATATTTCCGGGCTTAGGAACAAATGCTTTTCTGATTTCTCTTCCCAATGCTGTTCGAATGGGAATATTCTGAAGATTTGGTTCTGTGGAAGATAAACGTCCTGTGCCGGCAATGGTTTGATTGTATGTGGTGTGAATTCTTCCCGTTTTTGCATTGACCATTTTAGGCAATGATTCCACATATGTTGATTGAAGCTTTTGTAATTGTCTGTGCTCAAGTATATATCCTGCGATTGGATATTCTTCCGATAATTCGGAAAGTACAGAGACATCCGTGCTATATCCTGTTTTTGTTTTTTTGGGGGAAGGCAAAGCAAGTCTATCAAACAATATTTCCCCAACTTGTTTTGGAGAATCTATGTTGAATGCATCTGTACCCGCCGCTTCATATATTTTCTCTTTAAGTTTTGTCACTTCTTCACGAATGTGAACAGAGATCGAACTCAATGCCTGTAAATCTATTGAAACGCCATTGTACTCCATTTCAACGAGCACCTCACTGAGCGGGAATTCAACGGTCTGTGCAAATCCAAGTTGCCCTGATTGTTCCAATTGATGTTGCAAGCAATGTGCAAGTTCAAGTGTGATATCGGCATCTTCTGCGGCATACTCCATTAATTTCATTGGTTCCACATCACGCATTGATCCTTGTTTCTTTTCACCAATCAAAGCACTGATCGGAATAGGTTCATATTGAAGCCAAGTCTTTGACAAAGTATCCATGCCATGCGGTGTATCAGGATTGAGAACATAGCTGGCAAGCATTGGATCGAAGGACAATGGGTGCACTGTAATTCCATATCTCTTCAATATCAATGCATCAAATTTGCCATGCTGAGCGATTTTTTCAATTGCAGAATCTTCCAAGAGTGGTTTCAATGCCTTCGCAACATCGCGGGCATTCAAATAACCGGCATGAGGATGTGATGTATCGGTGGATTCAGCTGGAAAATCAAACAATGAATCGCCAAATGAAGATTGTGCAATGTCATCATCATTTGTAATAATGAAAAAAGCTTTGCCGGGTTTCGCACTTAATGCAAATCCGACAATTGAACAGTTCATGGTATCAAGTGATGTCGTTTCCAAATCAAAACATATGCTCTTTGTTGCTTTCAATTCATGCATCATGAGCTTAAATGACAATTCATCTGTTATCAACTGATAATCATGCTCACGATTGGTTACATTCGCATAATGTGGATATGTTTCGCTACGATCTATTGCATTGATTTGGCCGGAAGTGCGTTCTGCCCATTTTCTGCGCAATGTGTTGAATTGCAACAATGAAAACAAAGCATCTATTTCTGTCGGATTTGGTTGCATTGGAATGCATTCCTGCAAGGACAAAGGAAGCGGGACTTCCGTATGTATGGTTACCAATTCTTTTGAAAGCATGGCTGAATCTTTTCCGTCAATCAGCTTTCTCTTCACGGTTTCTCGCTCAATCTCATCTATTGCTTCATAGAGATTATCGACAGTGCCATATTTTTCGATCAATGGCTGAGCTGTTTTTTCTCCAATGCCTTTGACACCCGGAATATTATCGGATGCATCCCCTATCAAAGCCAAGAGATCAATGATTTGCTCCGGGTACACTCCCATTTTTTCTTTGACTTGATCCCTTCTATATTCATCATAAGCATTCGCATCTTTTCCGGGTCGCAGAATACAGATACGGTCATCCACCAATTGAAAATAATCCTTATCAGAAGTAAGACAACGCACATCATATCCCAATGCTCCTGCTTGCTTAGCCAGAGTGCCAATGATGTCATCGGCTTCAAATCCGGGCAATTCAAGAACCGGAATTCCAATATGCTTGAGAAAATTTTTTATGCGAGGCATTTGGGGAATCAATTCTTCCGGAAATTCATCTCGATGTGCTTTATAACCATCATAGCGATCATGCCGAAACGTTGGCGCAGATGTATCGAATGCAGCAGCTATGAAATCAGGTTTTTCTCGATCAAGCAATGAGGTGATCATATTTGCAAATCCAAATACAGCACCTGTAGGTTCGCCATTGGGAGCTTTGAAGCCACTTTTGGACATTGCATGATAGGCCCTGAAAACCAGGCCCATGGAGTCGATGAAGAGAGCTGTTGGCATGGGAGAAGAACAAGAATCGTGATGACCGACATCACACATGAAGAAATTCACAATATTCGCATGCAAATTACAAAATCAATTCACGATTATGTAAATGATGGAAAAGAAACCAAGGCAATTTTCAGAGTTTTATGATTCGGCCTATCAAGGAATGAAAGCAGACATCATTCAACGCTTGGAAGATTTCAAGGCGATACCCAAAGAAGATTGGTTCTATGAGGCATGTTATTGCATACTGACACCACAATCCAAAGCTGTTCATGCGGACTTGGTTGTAAAACAACTGATCGATCTAAATTTTGAATTCGATGATGCAGATATTTTGCCTCTTCTTCGAAATCCACGACACTATATCCGTTTTCATAATCAGAAAACAAAAAATGTATATGCCTTGAAAGAACAATTCCCTTCCATTCGTGAACTTATCAAACAACATGCCCATACACCTTTGCAATTGCGTGACCTTCTCACAGATACAATTCGGGGTTTTGGCATGAAAGAATCCGCACATTTCATGAGAAATATCGGCATTTTCGGTCCTACTATTCTGGACAGACATATCCTCAAGCACTTGCTAGCATGTGGCATTCGCTCGGCCAAAAAACCTCCGACCAACAGATCTGCATATATCAAGATTGAGCAGGCATGGCTACGATATTGCAGACAGGTCGAAATCCCCATGGTGGAAATGGACTTGCTATTTTGGGCTCTTGAAACCGGATTCATCCTGAAATGAGCTCCGGAGGAAAGAGCTCACGATGAATTTTCATAGATTGCAGGGCCATACATTGAACATGACATATGAAAAGTATTTCTTTACGCTTTAGATTGGTTTTCTGGTATAGCGCGATTGTAACATTGACATTGCTTGTCTTTGGTATCGCTGCATATCTGACAGTCTCCAAGGATTTATATCAGAATCTTGATGCTTCATTGGAAAGGGTTGCCACATCGCTTGACTTCATCATCAGAAAAAAACAGAAAGAGACGATGCAGCCATTGAGGCCTGCGACGCAAAGGAGAAAAAAATCCAGAAGAAATCAACAAGAAATCACTGATTCATTCGCTTTTTTCAGAAATTCCACCAGCATCGCAGACACCATGCGAATGTCCCGATCTGATTCATCCGAAATTGATGAAGACCCGGTTTGGTCTGCAGTATATGAGCATATATTGTTCAATCCAAAGAATTATTATATCCAGATCGCCGATCTCAATGGTCAAATCGTGTGGCGATCTGAAAATCTGGACACAAATGCACTCCCATTGCTTGATCAAGCAGAAGCATCTTCAGGAATTTCATTTATCTCGACGATCAATGCATTCAAAGGGCAACAACAAAATCTTCGTCTCTATAGAAAAAGGACAGCAAAGGCTTATATCACTGTTGGTTATTCACTTGAAGAAATTGATTCCACTCTTTATGAATTATTCAATGCCCTTTTGATTGGATTTCCAATTGTCTTATTTGTCTCCACACTTGGTGGTTTCATCCTCGCACGAATATCTCTCAAACCCATAGATGATTTATCACGCTCTGCCAGAGAGATTACTGCAAGTAATTTGAGCAATCGCTTGCCTGAACCCAAAACCAATGATGAAGTTGCACGATTGACTCATACCTTGAATGAAATGATTGCTCGTTTGGAGTATTCATTCAATCAAATAAAGCAATTCACAGCGGATGTTTCTCATGAGTTAAGGACTCCATTGGCTATTCTCACAGGTGAATTGGAAGTTGCGCTTCGAAGCGATAAATCACCGGAAGAATATCAATCTTTGCTCATCAGCGCTTTGGAAGAAGTTGGGAGACTTTCAAAGGTGGTACGTACATTATTGGACTTGTCAAGGGCAGAAACAGGTCAAGTCAGCATTGAACATGCAACCGTGAATCTAAGCTCAATGCTTGATGATCTTGCCGAAGATGCCATCATTCTGGCCGAAGAACGATCAATATCGGTTGGCAGCATGATTGAGCCGGGCATATTGATCGACGGAGATTCCGTGAGACTTCATCAGGCATTATTGAATATCGTAGACAATGCGATAAAATACACTCCCGCCGGTGGCGACATTCTCATGCGCATGGTTCGCGAAGGAGATCGAGCGATTTTACGTGTCAGTGATACAGGCATCGGAATAGCCAAAGAACATCTACCTCATATTTTTGATAGATTTTATCGTGCTGATCAAGCTAGGTCTCAAGACATACAAGGTAATGGACTTGGACTTTCAATCGTGAAATGGATCATTGAAGCTCATCGTGGCACCATCAGAGCTGAAAGCACACCCGGGAAAGGAACCATGATCACTATTGTTCTTCCAATCCTTGAACAATCAATACAAAGTGTAGAACATCCACCCACCTATTATGGAAGGAATCCATATTCATGATGAAGATGCAATTGGGGATGCAAGGCGATATTCCCATGCGGACCAAAGCCCCCGGCACTTATGAATGGTGGTATTTTGATGCAGTGGATGAAGTTAGAGAACTCGCCGTGACTATCATTCTGTTTGATGGCATGCCGATGTCTCCCTATTGGCTTGAAGCACTGCCGGATGCACAGGCAGAAGAATATGGTGGGTATGCCGTATCAGTGTATCGCAAAGGAAAAAAAATTGCAAGCTTTGTGCATCATACCAAAGACAATCGCATTCAATATGAACAGGATGCCTTGAGCATAAAGATGGGCGATGTCAGTATGAAGCGTTCACAAAAAGGCGAATACACAATTACCATCGATACGTATTTTGAAGATTGCGCTCAATCATTGAAAGCGTCATTCACATGCAAGCCAATAATCATGGATGATACGGATGAACAAATTGGCGAAGGAAATCATTGCTGGAGATTGATTGCACCCATATGTGGTTTCGAGGGTGAATTTTCATTGAGGCAATATCAAGACATTGTCGAGACAATGCAATTTTCGGGACATGGATATCACGACTGCAATTCGGGTGATGATGCACTTGATGCCGACTATGATGATTGGTATTGGGGCAGAATCCCGCTAGATAAACAACAAACACTGATTTATTATCATTACCCTGCCTGTTCACGGCATGATATTTTCAGTATTGCATTCATTGCTGACAAACAATTGGGATTGCGCCGATTACAATCCTGCTCAATTGAGGAAAAAAAACGGGCATTGACATTATCTCTCATGACCATAGCGCGGTGCATTGAAATTCATGGCACAATTGACCAAAAGACCCTGCACCTTCGCATACAACAATCTGAAGCACTGGAAATTGGCCCATTCTATTATCGCTACCTTATTACAGCTGAAGATGAAAACCATGTCCGCATGCCATTTCACGGGATATCGGAATATTTCAATGCACATCGTTTACGGTCCCGCTTCGTGCAAATGTTGATCAAAACACCAATCCAACGCCTTTGAGCAGTTCCCGTTCAAATGAGAACTCATAAAAAAAGCGTATTTTTGAGTCATTCACAATTTCCTGTTCATTTGTCATGACTTCACGCGAAATACGCTCATCATTCCTTGAATTCTTCGCCTCCAAAGACCATACAATCGTACCGAGTGCGCCGGTCATACCTCATGGAGACCCTACATTGCTATTTACGAATGCAGGGATGAATCAATTCAAAGATGTATTTCTTGGTCAAGGGAAAAGAGAATTCACGCGTTGCGCGGATACTCAAAAATGCATTCGTGTTTCCGGTAAACACAATGACCTTGAAGAAGTTGGGTATGACACCTATCATCATACATTATTCGAAATGCTCGGTAATTGGAGCTTCGGGGATTATTATAAAAAAGAAGCGATTGCATTTGCTTGGGAGCTTCTCACCGATATCTGGAAATTACCCAAAGAGCGCATTCATGCAACCGTGTTTCGCACTGATGATGAAGCATTTGAATTATGGAAAGCATATCTCCCTGAAACGCATATTCATCGTTGCGATGAGAAAGATAATTTCTGGGAAATGGGTGATACAGGTCCTTGCGGACCTTGTTCAGAGCTGCATTTCGATCGAACACCCGATCTCTCTGGCGGACCGCGCGTCAATACAGGTGTTCCGGAGGTGATTGAGATTTGGAATCTTGTATTCATACAATATAATCGTAAAAGTGATGGGACATTGGAAGACCTGGCCCAAAAACATGTGGATACGGGCATGGGATTCGAACGCATTTGTGCGGTGATGCAGCAAGTTCATTCGAATTATGACACCGATGTATTCACTCCCATCATCAAAGCATTGGAACAATTAAGCAAAAAGCAATACTCCGGAGATCTCGACAATAAAACCGGCATTGCAATGCGAGTGATTGCAGATCATATCAGAACATTGGTATTCTCGATTGCCGATGGAGCAATGCCCGGAAATGAAGGTCGCGGTTATGTTCTTAGACGCATTCTTCGTCGTGCTTGCCGATATGCACGTAATCTTGGATTCCGTTCGCCGATGATGTATCAATTGACAGATGTCTTATCTGAAACCATGGGCGATGTATTCCCCGAAGTTCCTCTCAATCTCGATCATATCAAACGCGTAATCAAAGCCGAAGAAGAAAGCTTCCTTCAAACCCTTGATCGTGGATTGGAACGCTTTGAAGAAATACAATCCGCAATGGAAAAGAATGCGCGCACAATCATTTCAGGGGCAGATGCATTTTTGCTTTATGATTCATTCGGATTTCCGGCTGATCTAACTGAATTGCTTGCAAGAGAGAGAGGTCTTTCTGTTGATATGGAAGGATTCACCACTTTGATGAATGAGCAAAGAACAAGATCAAGAAGTGCTCGTAAGCAAATAGTTCAGGAAGTTACATCCATTCAACATGATGTGCAATCAATATTCAAAGGTTGGGAAACATTGACGCTTGAAGCAAATGTTGAATTTGCTGAAAAGACATCCCTCATAACCGATGCGACACCATTCTATGCGGAGATGGGCGGACAAGTCTCAGATACAGGAATCGTCACCATCGAGAATGTCAGTTATCATGTTGAAGATGTCCGTAAATCCGGTTCCGCATTCATTCATGTTCTTGACAAACCCATTTCTGATGCAATAGGTAAAACAGCTCATTTAGCAGTCAACCATGATCGTCGCTGGGACATACAGAAAAATCATTCAGCAACCCATCTTTTGCATGAGGCACTAAGAAGAGTGCTTGGAACACATGTTCAGCAATCAGGATCTTTTGTAGGACCGGATGCATTACGTTTTGATTTTTCACATATTCAAAAAGTAAGCACTGAAGAACTTGCCGACATCCAAGCAATCATCAATGAAAAAATTCGCGAACGCATTCCTGTGATTACGCAGGAATTACCCATCGAAGAAGCGCGGAAAGTACCTCATGTAAAAATGTTCTTTGGAGACAAATACGGCGATTCCGTTCGGGTTGTGACAATCGATGAATCTTTCTCCTCAGAATTCTGTGGTGGCACTCACGTAGTAAACACTGCAGACATTGGGTATGTGCAAATCATCAGCGAAAGTTCAGTGGCTTCCGGAATTCGTAGAATTGAAGCAATATCCTCATTTGGAATCGAACACTATATTCGTAAGCTTCAAAACGATCTAGCAAGTAAAGACATCGCCATCCAAACAGCGATGGATACGGTTAGAACGCTGGAAAAAGAACTCTCAGGTCTAAAGGTTGGAGATCTCTCCTCTCAATTGGAAACAATCATCAATAATGCCGTCACTATCCCGGATACAACCATCCGCTTTGCAACATTCAGAGCAGACGGATTATCTATGGATGAAGCAAAGCAATTGGGCGATTCTCTAAGAAATGCCCTCAAACAACAAGGGTTGGGACTTATAGCTTCAGTGCAAGATGAAAAAATCTCGCTCGTTTGCATTGCAACCGATGATATTGCAAAGGAAAGGTCTGCAGGACAATTAGTTGGCATCATTGCAAAAAAACTGGGTGGTGGAGGCGGCGGGAAGCCTCATATGGCAACAGCAGGTGCAAAGGATGTCAAAGGGCTTGAAGCCCTCTTGAAAGACCCTCTGTCGGTGTTTCGTGCCTAAGCGTTCATTTGGGGGAACCTCTGTATAGCACTTTCGCCCTAAATCCGTAAATTGCACCCTGTTATATCAAACATCTCCATTCATTGGATTACTCATGTATTCGAGACAATCTTTGGCAAAACATCTCTCAGGGGGCGCCCTTCTATCTTTTGCCTGCTTGATCATGTTCTTCGTGCTATCATCCTGCAAGGATAAAGTGGATGAACCCGTGACCATTAATGGTAAATCAATGGAGCAATTGATTGCCGATAATGCTGAACTCGAGGCCTTGTCATTGGAAAAGGACAGACTCATGACCGAATTGATGGAAACATCGAGTTTCATCAATGACATTTATGCAGCGATGGAGGAAATTAAAACTTCTTCGGGTGCCGACCGCGAGAGAATCCTTGGAAAAATCAGACGATTGTCTGATTCTTTGACCACATCTCAAGCAATCATCAAAGCAAGTAGCGCGAAAATTCGCCAAATGCAAAGCAATGCCGATGCCCTAACGAGAAAGATTTCCGAATTGGAGCGCAATGTATCCGCCATGCGCGAGCAGGTGTTGTCAAGGGATAATGAAATCGCTCAATTGAAAGCCGATGCGGGCATTATCACCGAAAGCAGAGATCAATTCAAAGAACAAGTGAATGTGATGTCTTCTGAAAAGGAACGCATCGAGATGGAAAGGAGCACTTACTATTATATCATCGGCAAAGCACGAGACCTGGAAGAACGTGGAATCATTGCCGAAGAAGGAAAAGGTTTTCTTGGAATTGGCGGAACCTTTGTACCCGGAAAAAACTTGAATGAGCAGGATTTTATCAAAATTGATGCACGTTCCGTCCGCACATTGCCGATTCCTGAAAAATATCAAATCGTTTCCTCACATAATCCTCGATTATTGGAACGAGTTGCAGGTGGCATGGCAATCATAGATCCTGCAAAATTCTGGAATTCAAAATTTTTGATCATCATTGATAAACGTTAAACAGTAAGGTCCCTAATGGCTTATGAATTGCAAGGAAGATTATTTGAAATCTTCGACACGCAACAGATCACAGACACATTCAAAAAAAGAGAATTTGTGGTCGAAACAACAAGCGGCATGTATAATGAATACATAAAAATGCAAGCCGTTCAAGACAAATGCGATTTACTTGATTCCATGAATAAAGGAGACCAAGTAAAAGTATCATTTGATTTACGCGGAAAATTGGTGAATACAAAAGATGGTCGCCAAGTGTATATCACAAATATCAATGCGTGGAGAATCGACCGTCAAGCCGGTGGTTCTTCTGCACCACAACAACCAAATTATGGCCAAGAACCTCCTGCAGCAGGCGGTGATTATGAAGATGTTCCATTTTAACTAGTATAGAAAAAGAGGAAAAAAGATGGCTATATACATAAATGCCGATGATTGCATCAACTGCGGTGCTTGTGAGCCTGAATGCCCCAATAATGCCATTTATGAAGGCGGTACCGTTTGGACATTGGGAGACAAACAATATGAAGATTCAACATCCCCCGGTAACTTCAAAGGTGAATTCTGGAAACCGGATTTCTATTATATAGTGCCTGATAAGTGTACCGAGTGCAAGACATTTCATGATGAGCCCCAATGTGCTGCTGTTTGCCCTGTTGATTGCTGTTTGCCTGATGCGAATAATGTTGAAACAGAAGAGCAATTAGTTGCAAAGGTTGCATATCTTGATGAAATCGATCCGAGCAGAAGAAGAAATTAATTTCAGTGAACATGGACAACCGGTTATGCAGGGCTTTGCCCACTCATGACCGGTTTTTTTTTGATGCATATCATGAAACCAATACAAGCAATTATAACAATTGAGCGTGGCAGAATCATCGGCATAGAACCAATGTCTGATGGTGTTACCATCATTTCCGAACAAGGAATACACACATATCCCGGCGCATATGTCCTGCCCGGCTTGGTTGATGCCCATTGCCACTTTCATGCTCTGGGCGAATTGCTTAATGGACTTCGATTATATAATCTGCATTCAAAAGAAGAAACAATACATCACTGCAAACAACATATTGGATTACGTGGCGACTGGCTCTATGGCATGGGTTGGAATCAAGAATTATGGAAAGAAGCAGTGTATCCTTATGCCGGAGATTTGGATGCTATATTCCCCGACACACCCGTTTATTTGAGAAGAGCCGATGGTCATGCTGCCTGGGTTAATTCAAAAGCCATGGAATGTGCAGGTATCACGGACTCAACATCGGATCCTGAAGGCGGCACCATCATTCGAGAACATGGAAAAGCAACGGGCATTTTGATTGATAATGCAATGGATATAGTGGCGCATCTCATCCCAGAGTTGACCAAAGACATGCAAATCAATAATATCTTGACAGCTGCAAAACATTGCTCATCATTAGGTTTGACCGAAGTCCATGATATGGATGTTCATCCTTCGCTCTTACCAATTTGCCTAGAGCTTGCTGAAAATGGATTATTACCCATTCGGATTCAATCATTTATTAAAGCTCAGCAGGATCAATGGATCGAACATGGATGTTTGCCTGCCGGCGGTGAATTCGTACGTATCGCAGGCTTGAAATTCTTTGTCGATGGCGCTCTCGGATCAAGAGGAGCTGCTATGATTGAGCCCTATGCAGATGCTGATCATAATGGGCTGATACTAATGGATGAAGAGACGTTGTTTCAAAAAGCAAAGCGTGGAATTGAGGAAGGCTTTTCCATTGCCACTCATGCCATTGGAGATATGGCAAATCGCATAGTGATCAATGCATATGAGCGATTGCGCAAAGATGGCATAGCAGACGCCGATGTTATTCTACGCATAGAACATACACAGATCATCAGAATGGAAGATATTATTCGCATGAATGAGTATGCCATCAAAGCTATTCCACAATCAGTCCACTGCATCAGTGATGCACCGATGGCAAAAACACGTTTGGGTAGAAGAGCAAGCATAGCATATCCGTGGAAATCCTTGATCAATCATGGTTTACATCCCGCAGGTAGTTCTGATTTCCCAATTGAATCAGCAAATCCACTTGTCGGAATTGATGCGTATTGCAGAAGGATTCCATTCCAGGATAATTCTGCATGGATGCCTGAAGAGATTATTTCTCAGGAAGAGGCAATCAGCAGTTATACCTCTTGGGCACATGAAGCTGCAGGGATGGAATATCGTCGAGGATCCATTGAATTGAAATTTGATGCAGACTTGACTATTTTGAATACAGATATTGCTTCATGCCCAGTAGATGATATCTTACATACGCAAGTATTGGCAACATATACAGCAGGCATTCGCCGTTATCACGCGGAATAAGCCAACCAATCTTGAATGGTTATCCCCCGTAGAATATCATCTTTGTTTTCGATGCTTTCAAGCTTATGATATTCATCCCATGTACATTGTTCTCTCTCTCCCATCTGAACATATATTCCAATCAATGCTTCAAAAAATGCATGATGTTCAAGAAATCTATGTTCCGCATAATCCGAAGCCGTGTTTTTGGTTATAAGCCATGGCCAATCAGAGGCCTGCATTAGCATTAATTCTCGCAATGCTTGATTTAGGATTCGAGATTTATCCGGGCTTGATACGGTTTCCGATTGTAAGATATTTTGCAAAGTTTGTTCTGCTTTATGGATATGATCCCACAGCATATGCGTTGTATCATTCTTCCATGTTTGATCAGTGCCTCCATCACCCCATGATCCTGATGCGCATGAAACTTTGGCTATATCCTCTTGCTCTTCCATACACTCAGATATTGTAGCCATCTCCAGCAACGTTGAGTCAGCAACATATTCTATCATACTCTGTAGAAAATGCGGGCCTTCAAACCACCAATGACCGAATAATTCCGTATCGAATGCCAGACAAATCATCCCGCCATCATATTTCATCCCCTGATATTCCTTTGCATACTCTTCAAGTTCTTGAACAAATTCGAAAGCATGTTGCTTTGCTTGTTTTTTTCCAATATGTGGTGAATATGGTTCCTTGTTTTCAGGACCCGTCTTTACATCTGTCACTTTCCAATATCGCAGTGATGAATCATATTCCTTCTTATGGAAGTCGAGATATTCAGGATGAGTGGGATATCCTTGTTGTTCAGACCAGATACGTGAACATAATTCTTGATGACGAACGAAAAGCGAAAGTGACTGTGATGTATTAATGGATGATAGCATCCGTATCATGCTCATTGGTCTTAATCGCTCGGGGACATTCAAAGCTAATGCATCCTCATATATCACATCTGTTGATTGATCAATGATGGTTGCTTGAATTCCGTTATGTATCAAATATTCTTCCAGACCAATCTTAAAGGCGTTCTTCTCATCTTTTATTCTCGGTCGATAACCACATTCCGGAAGCCACATATAAGCAGGTCTTTGCCCAAAGATGCATTCCTGATGAACCAATGCAGCATTGATTTGCATATGAATGGAACGCCCTTCATTCAACAATGGTAAATATGCATGAGTCAATGATGTCGGCATCATGTCAATCAATTGTCGTTCCCTGGCCTTTGCCAATGCACTCGGAATTGATTCATGAAATACGTACCTGAAATCCGATAGCCGATGTTGATACCAAGCTTTCCAGAAATTCCCCATGGGAATATTCCAACGTGCATCTTCAATGTTCATGAATTTCTCCAGATCATGTTCTGCCTGTTGTATCTGCCGACAAGCATATGAAGCAAGAGAATCAGGGAAGCGGGGGTGAAGCAATTGTTCACTCAATATGGGTGAACAACTTATCATTATGTGTGCTTTCAAACCTTTTTCATCGAGTGCATTGATCATATTGAGAATCGGGATATACGATTCCAATACAACTTCATGAAGCCATGTATCACCATGTGGCCATGTTCCATGATTCAGCACATATGGCATGTGAGAATGAAGAATCAAAACTATGCGCGTCTTTTTCACTTATAGATCCATATAAAAAAAGCCACACAGAATTGTGTGGCTCAGTTGAAGTCTAATTGATCAGTGGACTTGTTTTGCATCAATGGCAACTTGACCATCCATTTGAATTTCACCATGTTCGGTTTCATAACGAATGATATTATCCGTTAAAGCATGGAGCAACATTTTTGCATGCTGAGGTGTCATGATGATCCGTGCATGCACTCGAGCTCTGGGAACATCAGGAAGAATCCGAGTGAAGTCTATAACGAACTCTGCAGGTGAATGTCGAATGATTGCAAGATTGGAATAAATTCCTTCTGCCTCTTTCTCGCCCAATTCAATATTAATGTGTTGTGGTTCCTGTTCTTTTTCAGCCATGAAATGTAGCTCCATAAGAGAATATGTTATTTGTTTTTCTTCAACAAGTCTGCCATTTGAAATGCTTTGTCAGCTTTATCTTTCATACCTTGCTTGGCATAAACTTTGCCCATGTACTCATAATAAGAAGCATTCGTGAGATTCGCCGGTTCAGCTGCTTCGAGGTCAATGATCAATTTTTTGAATTTATCATTCTGTCGAGTGATGAGATAGATATCAGACAATTGTTGCAAAACACCAAGATTGTCCTTATTTGCGGGATTGCTTCTATATTGGGAGAAATAATCTGCAGCTTTGTTCAATAATGGAAAATACCTCGTTTCATCAGGTTTATACTTGGAATTTGCATCAATCTTTTTGTTTTCTTCATCGATGATGTCAACTGCCTTATTTACATAACAAGCACCGATATTAAAAATGGCATTCTCAAAATTTGGATCTATTGCCAGTACTTTTTCATAATTGGCGATGGATTTGTCATATTGTTTTTGTCGAGCCAAAACACGAGCATACTGTTCAAGGTATAATTTATTGTTCGGATTTTTACTTGCGGCCACTTCCAGAGATTTCAAGACTTCATCTGATTTTCCTTGCTCGTCATATATCTGAATTTTCAAACTCGCCAAGTCATCATCAGTCGGATTTACAGATAAAGTGAATTCGATGATTTCAACTGCTTTATCCAATGATTTCGAACCATAAAACAGATATGCAAGATTGACAAAAGGGCGAATATTCATGGAATAGAAGCGTTCCCTTTCTTGGCTGAGCCAGTTTTTGGGTAATTGGGTTCTCAACCCTTCCAAGATTGCCTTCCCTCCCTCTTTTTTGAATGATGAGAGGAATATTTCTTCATTGTTCACGAGCATTTTATCAATGAGCAATGAATCACCATTATTGTCCGGAAAAGCTCTTGACATGATCGGCTTGCCCAAAATTCTCAAAACTTCTTCGCGAGACATACCGATGGACATACCATTCTTTTTCATGAACTCGATATATGGAGACAATTGGCGTACATATTGTTGATATGTAGCAATGGCTTTTGTTGTATCTCCTTTGAGTTCATAAATATTCCCAAGCAATGCAAGGGGTTCCGTATTTTCAGGTTTCAATGAAATTGCCAAATCCAATAGAGATGTCATTTCAGACACATTGCCGGACTTGTCTTTACCAAGAAATTCATTGTAGGCATTCGTACCTTTATTGTAAATCTCTGCCCATAGAAAGAAAAGTTGATCTGCAACTTTTGTTTTCATTGGTTCTTTATCCGATCTTTTTGATGCTTCCAATGAATTTTGAACAGCTTTTGGGAGATCATTGAGTCGATAATGGCAATCAGCTAGCAAATACCATGCTTCGGCATTGCCGGGATTCTTGACAACTTCCTTTTGTAAAGCTGCCAGAGCCTTGGAATAGTCTTTTTGATTATATGCCAATTTTCCACCCGTGAAATCAGGCGATGCGCACTGAAAACTTTGGATGATCAAAGAACCAAGGAGTAAACCAAGGAGAATGTGTTGTTTCATGAGTCTCATGGCGATGAATTCAATGTTTGTGAAGCTGAATTGAACGTGCAAAATACAAAAACGATGTCATGCCTGCAATTGAAGAACTTATAACAAAAAACCCCACCGAATAGGTGGGGTTTGAAGCATGATGCTCTTTTTTTTAATTGTCAGCAGGAAGCATGAGCGATTGAGCGAGCTCAGGGCTTACTGAACTGACGAGATATGTGTATTTCGGCATACGCGGCTTTCTTGTTTTGCCGGCAGGCACATCGGGAACAATCATCAAAACAGCTTGATTCCCTGTTTTTTGTTCCATGCTTTGTCGAGTCTGATGGCGTTTTACAGCAGATGTAAAATCTGTGAACACCTCAAGATTCGTGCAGGCATACAAGGGTACGATCAAAGGCTGATGATCTGCAGTGAACCCGAAATACTTTGCTGTATTGAATGTCAAAGGGCCTAGAAGTGACAAATGCTCCGGAGTAAAATACTCAACGGACAATTTGTTCAAATGCTTGCCGATTTGACCTGCAGCTGTGTATGACAAATCAATGATGCGAGGATATACATAAGGGCCTCTGTCATTGATGAATACAAGTACTGATTTTCCTGTGACTTGGCTGGTCACTTTTGCGATTGAACCAAGTGGCAATGTACGATGCGCGGCTGTGTAACCATACATGTCAAATGTTTGACCACTAGCAGTTCTACGATTGTGAAATTCTTTGCCATACCAAGATCCGGGACCAAATTGTCTTGGGATCTTTGCATGGAAGCCACTGTAGCGCACTGAATCGTGCACGACAGGTCCATAACCTTTCTTGGACTTACGAGCTTCTGCTGAATTGACAAAGAACATTACTGCCATTGCAAAAAAAACAATCAGAAACGACATTGAATTGTTGAGGCTGATCGAGAGGAATTGTCTATGCATGTGCAATGTTTGTTTGTGCATAGGGGCCTCCTTCTTATAATGAATAATCTCAATCTGCCTCCCCCCAGAGTCAGATGAGCACCCAATTATTGCTGTGGAAAATGATGTTCATAAGTGGTGAACAAACTGCTCTTTATGCTAAAAGCAGAACATCAATCCTTTAAGCAGGTGTGCAATTTCAGAAAATTTTGGAACTTTGCCAATTAAATTACTCTTAATTTCTGTTCATAATTCTATACAAATCAAATGTTTACAGTAAATCCCCAAAACAACGATCTTCCTAAAGCCATGATTTATATGCAGTTAGCAAAATCTCTAACTGCGCTCATAGGAGATGAACGGGAATTTCTACCGAATATGTCAAATATGGCATCTTTGCTCTTTTTTAGCCTTAATAACATCAATTGGTGTGGTTTTTACCTGATAAAGAACGAAGAATTACTTCTTGCACCCTTTCAAGGCAAGCCGGCTTGCGTGCGTATCGCTATCGGAAAGGGAGTATGCGGTACCGCGGCTGAGAGTCAATCCACCTTCATTGTAGAAGATGTGAATAACTTTCCGGGGCATATTGCATGCGATGTGGATTCCCGATCAGAGATCGTTATTCCTTTAATCAAAGGAAAGACATTGATTGGAGTATTGGATATTGACAGCCCGTTTATAGCAAGGTTCGATGAAGAAGACAAGAAAGGGCTTGAACACCTTGTTCATATCCTCATGAATTGTTCCGACTGTTAACTCCCGGATGGAGCAAACAAGGCGTTTAGGGCTTGAATGGGGAGATTTCTTAGTATGGTATACATGAGCGTGAGGATCAAGAACACCAAGATTGAACGTTTTGGTGGTTCCCAAACATGTTTGGGCTCCTGATCAATCCAAGACCGAACTGACTGAATTCCCCTATATATGAGATATGGACCCCACAAGATGATCAGAATATTATTTTTTAATGCCAGTGCTACATCGCCATGTAAGATCGATGAAACAGCTCTTGTAGATCCACATCCGGGACAATGCAGACCTGTTGTTAAGTGAAACAAGCACGGCAAATACATATATCTTTCTGGTGGATATTCATATAGCACCATCCCCAAAACAATGATAGACATGCAAAAAGCCGTGATTATCACCAGGATTCTTGATGTTCTTGACATGATCTTCACCGAATCACTCATCAACCACTGTGGTTTTTACGAGCAAGTCATGAAGTGCTTGTTTATATGAAGTAAAGAACATCACTAAACCCAATAGAAAACACAATTGCATGGAGATTGCATTGACAATATATCTCAAAATGGCATTGAGTACGGAGAATTCACTTCCATCAATTGATACAATTCTGATATGCAATAATTTTTTGCCTAAAGTAGCACCATTGGAAATGGCCTGGTAGACCCCAAAGTATAATACGCCAAGTGCAAGTTGTATACCTGTAAGAATTTGAATGATCGGCACAAGATTTTTAAGCATATTCTCAATATCATCACCTGAAGACTCAACAATCGCTGTCAATTCAGATCCTTGCCCAATTGCAAACAATATAATGATGGAGGCAATAGAAATGAACATTGAATCGATGATATATGCCAATAAGCGTTTGACGGGATTCGCAATTGTGTACTCGACACTTTCCATGGAGTCACTCCTTACTTTAGTGCAAAAATATTAAGATAGTCGTCCAGCATGTGTTGATCCATTTGAGGGGAATCATACATTCCATGCTGCATCCTTTGACGAAAGGCCTCATATAAGGTTACAGCACAGGCCACAGATATATTTAAACTTTGAATCATCCCAACTTGGGGAATAAGCACATTCCCATCTGCTTTCGCAATTGCTTCATCAGAAACTCCTGCATGCTCATTTCCGAAGACAATCGCAATTGGACCGGTGAAATCCACGCTATACAATGAGCGAGCTTGATTTCCCATTGCGGTGGTAAGTATCGTCTTGCCTTGAGACCTCAGGAATGCATAACACGATTCAATGCTATGATGTTTATGTGTCAGTACCCATTTTCTTGCGCTGGCTGAACTTTTCTCTCCCAATTCCGGAAAAGATTGTCCGGAATGATAGACCAAATGCACGTCAAGAACACCAACTGCATCACATGATCGCAAAACTGCCGATACATTATGAGGATCATGAACATTTTCAAGCACTATCGTCAGAGTCGGTTGTCTTCTGGAAATACATGCCATGATCTTTCTTGCTCTTTCTTCATTGAGCAATGAAAATGGGGATTCCTGTGGTGTATTTGCTTGATTCATAGACAAAAAAGGCGTCTTGTAGACGCCTTACTTTCATAAAAATGATTAGCTTCGTTTGGCCAGTGCCTGAGTAAGTCTCCGCATGGCTTCTTCAATGTTTTCAACGGAATTTGCATAGGAGAATCTAACGAATCCTTCACCATTGCTCCCAAATGCAGTGCCGCTAAGACAAGCAACGCCGGCTTCATAGAGAGAAAAATCAGCGAATTCTTGAGAAGTCATTCCCGTACCTTCAATGTTTGGATATACATAGAAAGCGCCTTTTGGTGAATGACAGCGCACTCCCGGCATTGCATTCAAAGATTCAACGATGACATCTCTTCTACGTTTGAATTCAGCCACAAATTCAGCGGCTTTTGCATCTGTTCTTTCTGACAATGCCTCAATACCTGCAATTTGATTATAACTCGCAGTGCAACTCGTGCAATTAGTTTGCAACTTGGCCACAACTTGAGCAATGTGTTCAGGCATGCATCCATATCCCATTCGCCAACCGGTCATTGCAAATGTCTTGGAAAATCCATCAAGAAGAATCGTTCTCTCTTTCATTCCCGGGAATTGAGTGATTGTTTCATGCACAAATCCATCATAGGTGATTTGCGAATAAATCTCATCGCTCAATACAATGAAATCATGCTGTACGGCAAGTTCTGCTATGCGTTGCAAATCTTCTTTTGTGAGAATTCCACCCGTTGGATTTTGAGGTGTATTGATAATCACCATTCTCGTTTTGGGTGTGATGCGAGCTTCCAAATCCGAGATGTCGAATCGAAATTCCTTCTCTTCTTTTAATGGCAATGGAACAGGAATCGCTTCAAGGAAATTGATCACAGATTCATAAATCGGGAAACCGGGATTTGGATAAATGACTTCATCCCCTTTATCAATCACAGCCATCATCCCATAAAACAAAATGGGCTTTGCACCGGGAGTAATCACGATCTCATTGGGTGTGTATTCTGTTCCACGCGTGCGCTTGATATAATCGGCAACGGCCTGACGTGCTTCCGGTAGACCGGCAGAAGGTCCATAATGGGTGAAACCATCATCAAGAGCTTTTTTTGCTGCATCGATGATGTTTTGTGGAGTATCAAAATCAGGTTCGCCAATTTCCAAATGTACTATGCTTTTCCCTTGTGCTTCCAAAGCACGAGCACGAACCAGCACTTCAAATGCTGTTTCTGTGCCCAAACGGGAAATGCGTTCAGCTATATGCATCATAATCTTCTATTCCGAGTGGTGAAATCAATGTGATGAATGTCCAAAGATTGCATTTGCAATCGATAAGATGCCGGATGGCATGATACCAAGAATGATTACGCCTGCAATTGTAATTACAAGAGACATTCCGGAAAGTCCGATCTCAGTATCGGGCATGTCTTTTTCAGACTCATTGAAATACATTTTCACTATGAGCCCGATATAGAAATACACTGATATGATCGATGAGAGAACCGCAATGATGGTGAGCCATAAATAACCGGCATCAATTGCGGCTGTAAAGAGATAATACTTACCAAAGAATCCCGCAAATGGAGGAATTCCTGCCAAGGAGAACATGAAGATAGCCATGAATGCTGCCAATACAGGATGTTTCTTGCTGAGCCCTGCATAATCAGCAATTTCCAAATGCTCTTCTCCACGACGCTCAAGCAATCCCACAATAATGAATGAACCGATTTGCATGAACATGTAAGAAGTAAGGTAGAACATAATTCCACTATACCCCGACTGCGATCCTGCTACCAAGCCCATCATGAGATATCCTGCATGTGCAACAGATGAAAATGCCAACATGCGTTTGATATTTGTTTGTGCAAGTGCACTGATATTTCCTATCAACATTGTTGCAGCAGACAATACCGCGAATGTCATTTGCAATTTGGCGGTCGCAGCAGGCATGAGCACCATGATCATGGGCATGAATGCAGCAAATGCAGCTGCTTTCCCAGCAGTACTCATAAATGCGGTGACAATCGTTGGCGCTCCTTGATAGACATCAGGAGCCCATTGATGAAATGGAAAAGCCGCAGCCTTAAAACTTAATCCAATGACCATCAATGCGATACCAATGGGTAATAATGATTCTAGTGGCAAAGACCCACGAGTGATATTCATAGCTATGTGATTATAATCCATACTGCCTGTGGCACCATATATCAAGGCCATACCATAGACCAAGAATCCTGTTGAAAATGCACCAAGAAGGAAGTATTTCAATGAAGATTCCACCGATGCAACGGAACTACGCATATAACCCGAAAGCACATAAAATACGACTGACATTATCTCAATTCCAATGAATAAACTCAAAAGATTATTGGAATGTCCGATCAACATCATACCACCGATGGCGAACAATACAAGAGAATAGAATTCATCAAGCTCAATTCCCTCTCTTTGCAAATAGGAACGTGCAGCAAATATGGTGAGTAGCCCGCCGAGTGAAAACAATACATCGAAATATGATGCAAATCCACCACCGGTGACCATGCCATTGAATCCGATGCCATGCTGACCAAATGTAGCAATGGCCAATATGCCGGATACAATTAATGTGATCACGCTGAACAAGAATGTTATACGAGCACTATTCTTGATCAAGGCATCCACAACCATCGTGATGATGGCCATCGCAGACAAGAATGTGAACGGTGCGGTCAACAGTAAATCTTGAATCATTCCTCTTTTCCTTGGTTATTTCTCGTGTAATGAACATGTTGATCAAGACTTGATCGGTCTAAGCATAACAACACCGACGCGATATGTTTCGCCATTCGAACCATCGGAAGTCTTCCTTTTGATCATCGCTTCTTGCGTCTCAGGATATAATGCCTCCACGGTATATTCAACATCTTCGGTGACGGTCATTGCAAATTCAACACTGTCTCCTGTGCGAATAAATTTCCATTGATCCGTGGTGTCATGACCGTTCTTTTTCCAATCATACGGTCTTTCAAATATTTTCTTTAAAAGATTTGCCATGTGTTGATTCCTTGGTGATACTTGATCAATGACCGGATTTGTGATTGACATGCTCTTGAATCTTCTGTGCTTTAATCTTGGGATATGCAGATGTGCCAAGGACAGTTTTTTCTATTGACCCAACCAATGTCTGCGCATATAATTCGGTTTTTGAAAGAAATGTCTTTGGATAAACACCAATCCAAACAATGAAAATGACAAGCGGTACCAATTGCCAATACTCGCTTCTTGTGAGATCAGTCAAACCATGATTTTTGGGATTATCATTCGTGCCAAACATCACTCTTTGGAACATCCACAATAAATAAACCGCAGCAAATATCACTCCTGATGCACTGAATATACTATACCAAAGATTATTCAAAAACTTTGACTGAAATGAGCCAAACAAAGTGAGATATTCACCAATGAAGCCATTTAATCCGGGAAGACCGACTGATGCCATCATCGCGATGGTGAACATTACGGCAAACTTGGGCATCACTTTGGTGATGCCTCCAAAATCTGCAATCTCTCTAGTGTGACGGCGCTCATATAGCACACCGACACAAAGGAATAACATGCCTGTTGACAATCCGTGATTGACCATTTGAATAATTGCACCTTGCAAACCTTCAGGTGTTACAGACACAATTCCCAATACAACAAAACCCAAGTGACTCACCGATGAGTATGCAACGAGTTTTTTGATGTCCGTTTGGACCATTGCAACCAATGCACCATATACTACACCGATGACTGACAACCAAGCAATGGGATGTGCAAATTCATGCAGGGCTTGTGGAAATAATTCAAGATTGAATCTTATAAGACCATAGGTGCCCATCTTAAGCAATACACCTGCCAGGATGACTGATCCTGCTGTAGGCGCTTGTACGTGCGCATCCGGAAGCCATGTGTGAAAAGGAAACAATGGGACTTTGATACAAAAAGACAAGGCAAATGCCAAGAACAACCAAATCTGAATATCCAGTGGAATGCCTGGTGCCAATTGTTTTAGTATCAAGAAATCTGTGGTGAAATGTCCGCCTGGTGTCCATTTTGCATATAATCCCATCCACACAATCGCGATGAGCATTAGCAATGAACCAACCAAGGTGTACAAAAAGAATTTCACTGCAGCATAGATTCTGTCCTTACCACCCCAAATACCAATCAAGAAATACATAGGAATAAGAATCAGCTCCCAAAACACATAAAACAACATTGTGTCAAGAGAGACAAATACACCAAGCATGCCGAATTCCAATAATAACATCATGGCATAATATTCTTTGAGTCTTTTGCCTATTGGTTCGAATGATGCCAATATACTGATGGGCATGATGAATGTGGTTAGGACGACAAGCAATAAAGACATTCCATCCAATCCAATTCTAAATCCTGCATCAATGGAAGGGATCCAAGGAATATTGGAATAAAATTGGAAACCATCCAATCCATCATTGAACACAAACCACAAAGGAAGTGAGGCAAAGAATGTCAACATTGAAAAAATCAATGTGACATATTTTATCGCCTTCTCCTGAACTCTATCAATGAAAAGTATCGAGAGAAATCCCAATAGTGGCAGGAATAATGGCAAAAACAGCAATCCTGCAGAATCAGTATGTGGCATGCTTTACTCTAAAGAACTGACAAAAGTTGTAAATACAAATGAAGAAGCGATAAGATCAAACAACTGATCTTATTGCCCCATTGTGTAATAAGGAGAAATCATCAGATATACGATAACTCCGGTAATCGTGACATATAACCAAATGGGCAATGTCCAACGAGCTATTTTCTTATGTAATGGGAACTCGGACCGCCATGCCCTTAGCAATGTGAATAATGCCAAAGGAACAATGATTGCTGCCAATACAATGTGTGTGATCAAAATCGTGAAATACACGATGCGAATCATACCTTCACCACCGAATGTGGTGGAAGGTGCCTGCGAATGATATGTCACATATGACAGCAAGAAAAGTGTGGATAATCCGAATGCACTCATCATCATCATTCGATGAGCTGCTATGCGCTTATTGCGAATGAAGTAGAATCCAAGTGTCAACAGTATGGTACAGGCAGAATTGATATAAGCATTCAACTTGGGCAAAACCATCACATTCAATCCCTCAATTGTAATAGCCTGCGGTACATACAATAAAAATGCCACGAGTATCACAACGATGATTGAAATGGAATAAATCGTAAGCGACAATGTACGCTCACTCATCGATTGCAAGAGACTTGTTCCCTGCGCAGAGGGTTGATTGGCATTCATCATGCGATTGTCATCCATAATATGATACAAACAATTCCCAATAACATGAGAAGCGCATAATTTTGCGCAATACCGGTTTGAATTTTACGAAGTGATTCAGCCCATACAGCAATTGATCGAGCACTTCCATTAACGACACCGTCAATCACTTTTACATCAAATATTTTCCATAATGCCTCAAGCGACATGGTATAAGTAGGGCGAACAATAATCGCATGATAAATCTCATCTACCGAATATTTATTCCATAACAATGCATATAACCCTTTGTTTTTGGAAGCAAGTTCATCAGGTTTTGAGGATGACTTTTTATACAAAGAAGTAGCAATCAAAATACCAATGATTGCAACTCCCAAAGATCCGGCCATCAAACCCCATTCAAGAGCTAGTGAGTGTGCATGTTCGCCATGGCTCTTGGCAAGAATCTCATGTGCATTGTGAAAAATCGGATGAAGCCAATGCTCAAGAATATTGATATCTGCACCGAAAGACAATGCCTTGGGTATACCAAGGAAACCACCGAGAACAGATAGAATTGCAAGAATCCACAATGGAATTGTCATGGTAGCTGGCGACTCATGCGGATGGACATGATGGTGATCAAAGCGTTCTTCACCATGAAAGGTCAGATAAAGCAAGCGGAACATGTAAAATGCGGTACACAATGCTGCAAGCACTCCTGCACCCCAAAGAATAGGACTTCCATTCAAAAAAGCATACCAGAGTATTTCATCTTTGGAGAAGAAACCGGAGAATGGAAAAATACCTGCAATAGCAATGGTGCCAAGGAGAAATGTGAAATATGTTTGTGGCATATGCTTTTTCAATCCACCCATTTTCTGAATGTCTTGCTCTTCATGCATACCATGAATAACTGATCCTGAACCCAAGAATAACAACGCCTTGAAAAAAGCATGTGTCATCACGTGAAACACGGCTGCAGTATAAGCTCCAACACCCAATGCAACAAACATGAAACCAAGCTGACTCACCGTAGAATATGCAAGTACTTTTTTGATATCATTCTGAACAATGCCGACTGTAGCTGCGATTAAGGCAGTGGTTATTCCAATACCGGTAATCACTGCCATGGTTGTATGAGACATTGCAAACAATGTGGAATTTCTTGCGATGAGAAATATGCCTGCGGTAACCATGGTTGCAGCATGAATCAATGCGGAAACGGGTGTCGGGCCTGCCATCGCATCAGGAAGCCAAACGCCAAGCGGAATTTGAGCTGATTTTCCGGTGCATCCCAAGAAGAGTAATAATGTGATTGCAGTGATAAGGCCGGCATCAACGCCCTGTGTTGCAGCCATCATGTTCACGGTTGCATAATCCAATGATCCAAAGCGCCAAAAGATGAGAAACATCGCAATGAGTACGCCAAAGTCGCCTATGCGATTTACGATGAATGCTTTCTTTGCTGCATCACCGGTCCAAACGATATGTGACCCCTCGAATGTTCTATCATACCAAAATCCGATCAAAAGATATGAGCAAAGCCCCACTCCTTCCCAGCCAAGAAATGTCAAAACAAAATTGTTTGCAAGAACAAGATTCAACATCATAAATACAAACAAATTCAAATAGGCGAAGAAGCGCGGAAAGCTTTTGTCTCCATGCATATAGCCAATTGAATAAATGTGTATGAGCGTACCGATACCGGTTATGATGAGTGTATAAAGGATTGATAACTGATCTACTTGATAGGCAATATCAATGGACAATGCCCCGGTATGAATCCATGGGAATAGTCGGATGATATGCGTTCTTGCCTCCGGGGCTTCGCCTGTCAATTGCAGGAAAATTCCAACGGCCACCAAAAATGCACCCCCAACAGCAGCACTGGCTATTCCACCAATGAGTTGCTCATTGCGGATATTCTTGCCGAAGAAACCAATGATGAAAAATCCAATGAGCGGAAGGAGAGGAACGAGGTAAATCAACTCAGCCATATAAACACTTTATGTTAATTGTAATCAAAGTTAATGAAGTCACGATTCAGAAATAAGATGCTCGATTGGCAAATCAATATTTCTGAAATGAATACGCATGTTCTCGTCAACAGTCAACATGGAATTTCGCTCTACTTTCATCCATTCAGATCGTTTGGATGTGAATGGTTCTGAAGCAACGACAATTGCATGTGGTTTGCCTGTGCTCGGCTCCATCATGCAAGATTCCTCTCTGCAATGATATTCGGTGCCATACATATAGTACATTGAAGCTGGTTGCACGCTATGATTTGTAGTGTAGCGAACCGCAATTAAACTATCACCATCTGTCAGACATGCATTGATATAAGAATGTTGCTTTATCGAAGATTCAAGCAATATCTTGCTTAGGTCTTGCAAAGCCGATTCCATAGCATTCATCAGTTGTTCGCTTGTAATGTCCGCATAAGGGTCATCTATATGATTCAATATCAAACCAAACAAATGCTCTGAATCCGTTGAACCTGATATTGCATCATATGAGGTGTCATTCAAACTTCTCAAAAGAGATCTGCGTATTTCCTTGAAACCGCCAATCACACCATTGTGCATGAACATCAAACGACCGCATGTGAATGGATGAGAATTGTATTCCTCAACCGGCATGCCCGGTGAAGCAGCCCGAATATGCGCAAAGATTGATGGTGCATGTATTTTTCTTGCGAGATTTCGAAGATTCTGATCGCTCCAGGCCGGCTTAATACTTCGGAAAACGCATGGCTCAGGGTCCAAACCCGGGGCATACCATCCTATACCAAATCCATCGCCATTGACTTGGGCACTCATCTCTCCGGCATTCACGCTCTGTGCGGAAATCAGCGAATACCTCGGCTTATAGAGCAGGTCGTCCGCCAAAACCGGACTCCCCAGATATGCGACAAATCTGCACATACGGAAATTCTCGCTTAAAAAGTGCCTAAAAATACGAAAGAGCGAACACTTGACCAACCACGGAATACCATCAATCAAAGTTCAAAGCAGGTTGAATGAAAAGTTATCCACAGTTTTTTCAACATAAAAAAATCCGCTTGATTCACAGAATACAAGCGGATCTGACCGAAGTCTATATTGATCAAGCAGCTTGCTTGTCAACACAATATGTTTCATACACACCATCAAGAAGAAGATTCAAAGCATCTGCCGCTTCTCTTGCAGCATCAAGTGCTATGATTTTTTGGTCATCGGTGGTGCACAAACGAACGAGTGCATCGCGAGTCACTTGTCTGTGAATGATATCTGCATCCTCATGCACTTCAAAGAATACAAGTGCATCTTCACAATCAAGATTGTACTTGTTTTTCAAACCTTCAATCTTTGTTGTGCAAATTTCCGGAATCTGTGATTCATAAGCATATAATGCTGCAAGGCCTTCAGCCGGATTGTCTTTTCCGGCAAGTTCTTTGAGAATTTTGACGGATTGCTTTGTATGCGGGAGATATTTGCGAGACGTCATTTCTTTTCTGCTGATACCGAGAGCATCACCGAATCTACGCCAGAGTTCAGGGTGATTGTTTGGGCCATGCTCCTCTTCAATCAAGTTTTCAAGCAGCATTTGGCGCACTTCCATATCATCGCATTTTGAATGTGTTGCACTGACATATGTCGGGAAATGATGTACTTGCTGATAGTATTCAAGAGCATATTCACGCAACATTTGAATTGTCAAATCACCTGTGTTCCACATTTGGTAAAAAGGATGCTGGAGCATGTGACGCTCATTGATGATTGCATCGAGTTTTTGGAGAAATTCTTCATTTGTCATGATTATGTCCTGTGAAAAAATTGATCATGAATATTGGTGAGCAAAAATAGTGTTTTTTCGTAGTTTACCCCCATAATTTTTCCTCTATCTCTCGGTGCTCCATGAGAATGACCAGAAGGTCGATACTTGGCTTGGCAATTTCGGGATTCATCGCCAAAGCCGCATCTCAGTCGACAAAGAATGAATCCAAAAAACACAGCATGACCAATTCAGGTTCCGATTCCGGAATAAGGGTAATATCCACTTGGCCATTCGGAATATCGGCTAATGATAGAGCCATGAAAATATTACTGCAAAACGGTTCAGCATTGGATGCCGTGGAAGAAGGTGTAAGGGTCACAGAAGCGGATCCCTCAGTCACGTCCGTGGGATATAATGGGAGCTTGGACCGAGACGGCCGGCTCACCTTGGATGCTTGCATAATGGACCATAGAGGAATGTGCGGTTCAGTGGCATGCTTAGAGCATATCAAACATCCCATTTCCGTGGCTAGAGCAATCATGGAACATACCCCTCATGTTATGCTTGTTGGCTCTGGAGCTCTGCAATTTGCTGAAGATAAAGGATTTATGCGTGAGAATATTGTTACTGAAGATGCTTTACGAAGATGGAATGAGTGGAAACAATCAAAAGCAGTTCCACCCCCAACTCCGGAGAATCATGATACAATAGGAATGCTTGCTTTGGATTCCAAAGGTAATCTTTCCGGAGCATGCACAACAAGCGGTCTTTCATATAAATTACCCGGCAGAGTCGGGGACTCTCCATTGATCGGCCCCGGATTATATGTTGATAATGAAATTGGGGCAGCCACAGCAACTGGAGTTGGCGAAGCCATCATTCGGGTGGTAGGCAGTTTCTTGATTGTGGAATTGATGAGGTCAGGAATGGAGCCCGAAGCAGCTTGCAAAGAAGCTGTGAAGAGGATAGTGAAAAAGCATCCTGAATCATATTCATCCCTACAGATTGGATTCATTGCCATCAGAAAAGACGGAGAGATTGGAGCTTATGGTATGAGAAAAAAGGAATTCTCGTATTCCTTGACGGATGAACAATATCCCCAAGGAACAGTAGTCAGCGCTCCGTCTTGGCTGGATTAATGCTTCTTGAAGAGAAAAGAAATCACATAAATGAACATGCTTACTCTCAGTGACCATTCAGCATGCTTAGGCAAATACTTCTTATACGTATTCCAAGCATAAGCATATCCATATACCACACCGGCCACCGAAAGTGTCAATATGAAAATGTGCCAGGGATTCACATAAACAGGCAACATTGCGAGCAATACCTCACCGGAAATTGGTGCTCCATAGATGATGATTCCCTGCCCCACATAAATGACCAATGATTCTTTTCCACTGAGCGACAGCATTCTGGAAATAGGGCCTTTCAAATGATCTTGCACTAGATACAAAGCAGCAAATAATGTAAGAACACCAGCTATCCGGAATAGCATATGCATCGGGGATACCAGCCACCAGTTCAAACTTGCATCATAATATGACCAAGGAATTCTCGAAGATGCATAGACTATACCCATCAATAGCGGCCCTATCAGGAGATATTGCAAAGCTCTCTGCCTTCTTGAATCGGCAATCATGAAATAATGCGTAATGATATAACCAGCAAAATAATAGACCGACCAAGGAAACAAGGGGAATGAAGCCTGTGGATATGTTGTGACATACATTCTGAAAAAAGTGGGAATTTCAGCAATTGTTGCCGGATCTATACTCCATACAAAAGGTGTGAACATGCTTATCGATAAGAATGTACACCATGCAAAAATCACCATGTTGGAAAGCGACCTTACAAGCAACAATCCCGCCAATGCAATAAATGATGAAGCAACAATCAATTGAAGAACATTGCAATCAAGAAAAGTCACCCATTGCTCGGGAGTGAAATTGAGCATTTTTACAAATGAAAAGCGCGGAGGCTGCAATGAATACCCAATGGCAAGAATGAACAATAATCTCCGAACATAACTCCAAAGGGGTTTTCCATAGGATATATAATCATTGATTTTTGCATCCAATGCCAGTCTGAACCCCGCCCCGGCACAGAAAATGAACGCCACGGCAACAAAGCCATTGCTTATCTGCAATATCGAAAACAAGGGATTATTCTTATAAGCGGCATCCAGGAAGGCATTGACTGCATGCGTTTCTATCATCCAAATGCATGCTATGCCACGTAAGATGTCTATGAATGTAAGTCTTTGCGAAGCCATGCGCCTTTGATCAGCGAATAGTGGTAAATTTGCATGAATTAAAGTTTCGTTCAAGTATGACAAAGATAGCAAAAAACTTTCGTGGGGAATGAGGCGGCAGGATCTTCGCGAATACCAAGAAACAAACTCTTTCTTCGATTCATGAGTACAGTATTGTCAACATATCTTTGGATTTCACTGGCTTTGCTCATTCCATTTATGCATGGAATAAGTTCTGCTCAACAAAAGAATGATTCGATGATCGTTCTTCGTCATGCAGTGAATAATCCCATGAGTTATGCTTATTCAGTGAAGAGCATGGTATCACAGTCATTGGGAGAGATAATTGAATTCAATGCCAGAACTACTGCCAGCACCGAAATGCAGTTAAGCACAAAAAAAGATACGCATATTGAATATACGTATTCGTATATGCCTGGCACTGTAACATTGAGCGGACTATCGATGGCAGGAATTCCGGATACCACGTTCACATCTCAAGGACCTCTCGTGCCTTCAGTCAAAGAAGTTGTATCCACCAAAGGCAATGTTATCAAACGCATAGGAAGCGAACAGAATGCGAATATTCCCGGAAGATCAGAACAATTAATGCAATCGCTCACCCAAGGCGCACGATACTTTTTGTTGGAGTTCCCCAAAGATCCCGTAAGAATCGGTACTACTTGGAATATTCAAAAGTCTGACACGATCGGGACACAAACCCAAGATGGCAAATCCAATATTGTATTGCATACAGAATTGGATTGCAAAGTGATTCGCACTTCATTGGTGAATGGGATTAGGAATGCTTTTATTGAATGTGGCTCCAATGCACTTGGCTTTTCCGGAACCATTGAACAGCAAGGAATCAATATGACAATTGATGGCGAAGGATCTGCCAAAGGAACATATGCCATCGATTTGGAGACTGGGCTACCCATTAATGCAACTTTGCTGATGGAATTTGAATTACGCATGGCAGCAACAGGGCAGGAACAAATACTTGTACCCGTTCAAATGACGATGGAAACTATGTATTCACGATTGCGTTCAATGACAATGCCAAATAAGTCACAACAATCTATCCCAGGCAAGAGACCTTGATCATGATCAATCGTTTATGTTTTTTTTGCCTTACCTTTTTGTTGCATGTGATCTCATCATATGCGCAACAGTTTCCAGATAAAGTCAATGCAAAAGACAGTTCCAGATATATATATCGCTTTCTTAGCAGAGATACTTTATTGTATGAAGCAATTTCACGCGACAGTATTTTGATTGATAAGCAACCTGCACTATTGCGTGACAGAACTGAGCGCTTTCTTCTCTCATGCGACTCTGTCGACAAGAAAGGATACATGCATCTTTCACAAAGACTCATCGATATTACAATTGCTGAGTATAGCGGGATTTCGCAAATCATTGATCGAAGATCACATGAGTGGCTCAATAAAAAGATCTCATTCATTATCGATTCCACAGGCAAACGTCATGGCTTCAGCAGTCCTGATTCCATTCAATCCCTTCTTTCGCCCGGTAGCGCATTTCAACCAATCATGCTGCAATTTCTTGGTGAAGGATATCATCTCATCAATAGTGGCTGGATTGTTGAAGAAACAATAGATACACCTGAATTCGGCATACCTGCCCCAATGATAAAGTTTTTGTCTTCAATGAGAGCAAGAGCCAAATATGATACTTTGCAAATCAATTGTTCGCGTTTTGAATCAACATTGAGCGGACAAGGAACATATCAAACTCAAACATCTTCAGGCCAGACCTTGAGAACCACAGGAGTGATTGCAGGTTATTCGCGAATGGCAATATCCACTGCCCTACATGTTCCGGTTCACTTTTTTGGAACGAATGAGAATAAAACCACGATGAATCTCAATACCACTAAAGGTGCCATGGAGCAAAAAGCAAAGCATTATGTAACAACCTATATCACATTAAAAAAAATGGTCTCATCAAGAGGAATCTTCACCGTTACCGATATGATGGAATCCACAAAGTCAAAGAAATCGGCAAAAAAGAACAGAAAGAAAAAATAGTTCGTAACAAATTGACAGCTTGGTCGTAATAGACCTGCATTCATTTACAGACATAACAATTCTTCATGAAACGTTTGATATCCCTCATCTCCCCAATTGCGATCGTACTGATTACATCGAGTGCATATTCACAAAGAATTGATCAGACTTCTACCGGCTCCATAAGATTATTCACTTTGCAAGAATGTTTGGCAATAGCAGATTCTACCAATCTGGACATACTCATTGCTCAATCAAGTATTCAAGGGGCTGAGGCGGATAAGAAAGCTGCATTTGGCGGATATCTTCCTGCAATTACTGCCAATGCCGGATATTCCCGTCGCTTGAATGAACTGGGTGGTGGTCAATTCAATATTGGTGGCTTTAGAGCACCTGCAGATCAATTTTCAATTTCTTCTTCAGCGAATGTCACCGTTTTTGACGGCTTTGGCCGGGAATCAAGGATTGATGCAACAAATAGTTCATTGAAAGCAATCAAAGAAAATGTCAAACAGACCAAGCAGCAAATAGCTCTTGCAATTTATCAACGATATATCGCGGTTTTGAGATCAATGCAAATTGTTGACATCAGAAAAGAAAATCTCAAACTTGGTCAAGCAGAACTTTCACGTGTCACAGCTCGATATGAAGCCGGTGTTTCAGCAATCGCACCAATCTATGCCCAAGAAGCTGATAATGGACAAAGAGAATTGGATCTGATTCAAGCAGAAAATCAAGTTGCTCTATCCAAAGCAGAACTCTTGGCCTCCATGGGATTATCACCGGATATGAAAGCAGCATTCGATGGAAAAAGCATTCCATCAGAAATTCAGAAAGAAACAATTCAACAATTCAGAATTCAATTCACCTCACTTGATGATGCCGTCCTTTCAGCATTAAAAAACAGGAATGACATCTCAGCCGCAATGCATCGTATTACAGCAGCTAAATCATCAGTTGAAGCATCAAAAAGCGGGTATTATCCAACAATTGGAGCTTCCGGCGGTTGGAGTTGGTTCAATTCTCAGTTAACTGATTTCAGTTTATTCTCTCGGACATTTGTTGGCTTTTCCATCGATGTGCCGATCTTCGATGCATTCAGGGTTCAACAACAACTCGAGAATTCCAGAGTACAATTGCAACAATCCGAAATTGAGTACAAACGTTTGGAACAAACCATCAGGACTCAATTGCAAACAGGGCTTCTTAATCTTGGAGCTGCAGAAAAGCAATTGGAGATCACGGATCGCTCATTGAAATCAGCGGAGTTGAATTATCAAAGTGCAAAAGAACGTTTTGATGTAGGTACATCGAGCATCCTCGAATTTCAAACTGCAAACACTCAATTGGTTACATCAAAAATCAATCGCATCAATGCAGTATACAATTATGTTGATGCGCAATATCAGATTCGCTTCGCCATGGGCGATCTCTAATTATTCATTATTCGACATTTGAATCGTATGGCAAAGAAATCACACAAAGCCAGAAATCTCACACTCATCGGACTAGGAATATTCGTACTCATTCTTGGGTATTTTTTGTTCAGACCCAAAGATGAAACAATTCCGGTAACTATCGACAAAGTCGCAAAGCGCACTATTACACAAAGAGTGAGTGCAATTGGGAAAATTCGTCCTGAAACAGAAGTGAAGATTTCTTCGGAAGCTTCGGGAGAGATCATCTCTCTTGGTTTTCGCGACGGAGACTCAGTAACAAAAGGACAATTGCTTGTTCGCATTCAACCTGATATCGTGTCTTCCCAATTGGAGCAATTTTCTGCTTCAGCCGATGCAAGTAAAATTGCAATTGACGGAGCACGCGCCGAGATGGACAGAGCGAATGCGGATTATAAACGCATCAATGATCTTTTTGCAAAACAATTTGCTTCAAAGGAAGAATTGGATAGAGCAAAGTCAGCCATGGATCAAGCAATCTCTCGCTATAAAGCTTCAGGTTCGGAATATTCAAGATCTTTCTCGGCATTGAAGCAAATGCGCTCACAAGCTGCGCGTACAACAATCTATGCGCCAATGAGCGGAACGGTCACGAATCTTTCCGTTGAAGCCGGTGAGAAAGTGGTGGGTACCGCGCAAATGCAAGGCACAGAAATGATGCGCATAGCCGACCTAAATGTAATGAATGCTTGGGTCGATGTTGATGAGAATGATATTGTCTTCGTGAAAATCGGCGATACAGCCAGAATTCGCGTGGATGCAATGCCCGATGTGGAATTGCTTGGTTATGTTTATGAAATCGGACATTCGGCGAAAACAGCCGCTGCCGGTACGCAGGAAGAAGTCACGAATTTTCAAGTGAAGATTCGTATCATCGATAAGAACAAACAATTGCGCCCGGGTATGAGCTGTTCGGTAGAAATCGACACCGAGACACATTATGATGTGCTCTCCGTTCCACTACAAGCTGTTACAGTTCGCATGAATGCTGAAAAAGCAGAAGAAGAATCCGGCAGCATCACCGAAGATAAATCAACGAAGAAGACTATGACCAAGCGTCCACCATCAGTTGTATTCATCAAAGATGGAAATTCCGCGAAAATGGTGAGCGTTGAAACCGGTCTTAGTGATCGTGGCTTCATTGAAATCAGCAAAGGATTGAAACTTGGTCAGGAAATCATAAGTGGTAGTTTTCAAGCAGTCAATAAATTGCTCATGAATGGAAGCATGATTCGCTTGGATAATGGAGCATCACCAGAATCCGGTGGAAAGTGATGAGCACTCAATTGATTCATATCGAACATATCGCACGCACTTATGAGATGGGTGGCGAAACAGTCCATGCTCTCCGCGATGTTTCGCTTGATATTCACCCCAATGAATATGTTGCTCTGATGGGTCCATCCGGCTCCGGCAAATCCACGCTCATGAATATTCTTGGTTGTTTGGACACACCAAGTTCGGGAGTCTATACATTCAAAGGTTTGGATGTGAATGAAATGACCGATGATGATTTGGCGGAAATCCGAAATAAAGAAATCGGCTTTGTCTTTCAAACATTCAATCTATTACCCCGAGCAACAGCGCTTAAAAATATTGAGCTTCCTCTTATTTATTCCGGTGTATCCTCCGAAGAACGCAAAGAGAGAGCTATCAAAGCATTGGAAGATGTTGGTTTGGGTGACAGAATGCTGCATCGCCCTAATGAATTGTCCGGCGGGCAAAGACAAAGAGTTGCGGTTGCCAGAGCACTCGTCACAAAACCATCCATCATTTTGGCTGATGAACCAACGGGAAATCTTGATACGAAAACCGGCATTGAAATCATGATATTGTTTCAAGAGTTATGGTCGAAAGGCAATACCGTCATTCTTGTCACGCATGAGGAAGACATTGCACGACATGCTCGCAGAATCATTCGTATTCGCGATGGCAAGGTGGAATCAGACACCATCAATCCGAATCCTGCCACCAAATTTGAACTGCCATGATACGCATTGGTGAAATACAGGAATCATTCCGCATTGCATTCGAAGGTTTGCAAGCAAATAAATTGCGTTCATTCCTCACAACATTGGGCGTTGTGATTGGGATCACATTCGTGATTCTCATGGGTTGGTTTTTGAATGGACTCGATGCCGCATTGGAATCCACCGTGAATCTTCTCGGTACGGATGTGATGTATATTGATAAATGGAGTTGGTCCGGTGGACAAAACTGGCGCAAGACCATGCAGAGAAAAAATATCACCTATCAACAAGCAGTGGAATTTTGTAATTCAATGAAAACAGCCGAAGTAAGTTTGCCTGAGGCACATAAATGGGGTACAACTGTCAAAGAAAGAGGTCGCACAATCACTGGTATTTCCGTTATTGGCGTTCCCTATTCCTATTCGCAATTACCGGCAGGAACAATTTTATACGGACGTTTTTTCTCACAATTCGAAGATGAATATAGCACGAATGTCACTGTACTCGGCTATGGAGTTGCCAAAGCACTCTTCCCTGAAGGCGATGCAATTGGTCGAACAATCAAAATAGGTGGCAGAACATTTGAAATCATCGGTGTTATCATCAAACGCGGTACAATGATGATGGATTTTGTGGACAATCAAGTGATCATTCCAATCTCCACATTTTTCGGTGTTTATGGCATGACGGGACGCAGTATATCCGTTGCCGTCAAAGCCGGCTCTGCAGAAAAACTCGATGAAGTGCGCGCTGAGTCAACCGGCTTGATGCGATCTATACGAAATGTACCACCAGGTGAAGAAGAAGATTTTTCCATCAATGAAACAGAGACTTTCAAAGAACAAGTGGAAACATTGCGCCTAGCAACTTGGGGCATTGGCATTGGCCTCACATTGCTTTCTTTTATTGTTGGTATCATCGGCATCATGAATATCATGTTTGTGTCTGTGACTGAAAGAACGAAAGAAATCGGCATCCGAAAAAGTTTGGGAGCAAAGAGTTCTTCCATTCTCATGCAATTTTTGGTGGAGTCGGCTTCACTGTGTTTGGTTGGCGCTCTGATTGCATTCACATTTTGTTCAGTGGTTATTGCCGTGGCTGTGCGCCTTGTACCGGAAGCTGATTTTCTCACGCCTTATGTTCCTCCGCAACTTATTTTGATTGCCGCAATCGTATCAATCATTGTCGGCATTCTTGCAGGCATCGTCCCCGCAATGCGCGCTTCCGCGCTTGACCCAGTGGAAGCTCTTCGTTATGAATCATAAAACAACATGAATATTCTTGAAAGCATCATACAAGCATTGCAATCCATCAGAGCCAATACGTTGAGAACGGTTTTGACTTTGCTCAGCATATCCATCGGCATTTTTGCGATTATCGGTGCAGGAACTGCCGTGAATACATTGGAGGGATCTTTCAATTCGCAATTGGTGGCGATGGGACAAAACACATTCATGATCAAACGCACACCAAGCATTCAAATTGGGAATTCTTGGCGCAAGTATAGGAATCGAAAAGACATCACCTATCAGCAAGCGAAGGAATTCAAGTATCAAATGGAAGGAATTTCTTTGGTGTCACTGCACAATGAAACCGATGGATATACCGCAAAAAGAGGGAATTTCTCCACTGATCCAAAAGTGACATTGATTGGAGCTGATGAGAACTTTTTCATTGTCAAGAATTTTGTGATTGAAACCGGCCGAGCATTTGGTTTGACAGAAGTGACATCATCCATTCCTGTTGTCATTATTGGAAATGATTTAGTGGTGCAATTATTCAATGGGGAGAATCCACTCGGACAATACATCACATTAAAGAATCAGAAATTTCAAGTGATTGGAACATTGAAAACACAAGGTTCGATGTTTGGTCGCAGCTTAGATGCACAAGCAGTGATTCCACTTACGGTATTTTCTAGATATCATAGTGATGAATGGACAAGTTCTGTTGAAATAACAACCAAGGCATATTCCAAAGAACAATTGGCTGAAGCAGTTGATGAATCAATCGGCGTGATGCGCTCACTTCGCAATCTCAAGCCATGGGAAGACAATACATTCGAAGTAGAAACGAATGAATCCGTGAGCAGTCAATTCGCATCTTTCTCGAATTATCTTCAAGTGTTTGGTTTGGGTTCGGGATTGATTTCCCTTCTTGCTGCTGGTGTGGGCATCATGAATATCATGCTTGTTTCAGTGAAGGAACGCACCAAGGAAATCGGTATTCGTAAAGCGATTGGTGCAAAGAGATCATGGATTTTGTTTCAATTCATCATTGAAGCAATCACTTTGTGTCAATTAGGTGGATTGATCGGTATCTTTTTCGGTGTTCTGGCGGGTCAAGGACTCGGCTCACTTATGAGCACAGAGGCAGCAATTCCGATCAATTGGGTGATATTCAGCATCGTGATTTGCACCCTGATGGGACTCGCATTTGGAAGTTATCCAGCATGGAAAGCTGCGAGTTTGGATCCAATCGAAGCACTTCGTTATGAATAATGCTCCTGGAGTAATCTCACGACTTCCCTATTTCCCTCAAGCATGTCATAGAGATGCAGATTGTGAATATGCTCATACTTCATTTCTTCCCACAAAGATGATTCAATCGTTGGAAGTTCGCATCGTACGAAATAGAATCGTACTGAAAAAGACCCACCATCATCATAGATGATATCATTGCTATGAAAGAGTTCAAATGGAGGATGGATTTCGCATCCCAATTCTTCATACAATTCTCTTTTGAGGGCCTCTTCGAAGGTTTCATCACTCTCAACTTTCCCGCCCGGAAATTCCCATTTTAAAGGATATGTGCCCTCTGCTGATCTTTGCGCGATAAATACCTGTTTCTTGGCATTCATGAGTATTCCCACAACCACTTGTTTTTTCATCGCTTAGACTTCAGATCTTGAATCATTTCATCGAATACATTCTTTTGAAGGATGCGATCTTGCTCGGTGACTTTGGCTCTGCCTTCGAGTCTGGTGATGACATGAATTCCGGAATGTGGAAGCGATACTTTTTTCATGTCAGGACTTTTTGTTTCGATTCCATTATACAGCATGACGGCGCTTACTCTGTCAACAACATCATCATAGAGACTTTTATAGATTGATACATGCGTTGAATTCGGAAAACGGATACCGGATTCAAGATCCTTTCTTGTGATTGTGATGATATCTTGTAATTCTTGAAGTGTTTCTTGGGGTCTGAATTTATACCAATGTTTTCTTTCCTCTGCTGTCATCTCTCCGGACTCAATATATCCAAGCATTGGACCAAATATACCGATCATCGAAAGACTTTTATTAGAAGGAACGATGATTGGATCAATGAGGAATACATGCTTTGGTTCAATCGTATTTTTGAAGAATGATTGCGCGAAGAGATTCACGATCAAGGGTCCACCGGTTGAAGAACCCGCAAAGGAGATATTTCTATAACCTGCTTGAACAAGATTTTGATATTCATCAATGATGCTTGCTTGCCAATCTCGCCAAGTAGAATTCTTGAAGTCTTGATATGTTCTGCCATGTCCACCGAGGAGTACTTGCGATACTAACACATCTGCTTTCGTGGAGTCCGCATAGCGTTTGAATTCATTCCATTCAAATGTCGTGGCGGTATATCCATGAGCGGCAATGATCACGGGCTTTTGCTTTTCTTCTTCGGTTGGATTTGGGTTGGATTTTGAGATAAGGAATTGATCAGGTGAATAGAGTGAAGGGTCAAAGAGAACATTTCCATCCAAGTCTGCATCGGTGATATTGGGTTCTCCCCCACATCCAATAAAAAAGACAGCTGCAATCAGAATAAAGTATTTCATAGTGAGAAACTCCACAAAAGTGTACACTGAACAAAGAGTGGATAGACAGTGCCAATGCCTGAGGAGCCATCACTGGTGATTAGATTATATCCAAGACTTGTTTGCACTTTCAATGGAATATCAAAAGCATATCTGGCTCCTGCTTCTAAAGAGAGTAGTGGCATTGATGAATCGATGTCATCAAAGAGAGAAGACTCATAATCAGCGAAGCAATATCCGGCATTCAATCTAATGAGTGGAGATAGTGAAGATTTTGAAAATTGGTAGGTGGTATGAAGTAGGATATTATCTTGAATAATGGCATTTGAGTTTGAGGCAGATCCAAATCTAGAAGACACATAAGTAGTTCCAAAAGAGAGCTGATCATTCAAGAGATTCTTTGGAGTATAGTCAATAGTAATTCCATGTTCATTGTACATATGTATGGAATGTTGCAAGCGGAATCCGAGTGATAGTTGATCATCTTGGGCTTTGGCAACGGAGAACAAGATGGAAGTTAAAAGTATAACGTATATCATTGATTGGTTGCATGTATTGATTATCTGTAAAATAGGAATTCTTGACAGGATATAATGCAAAAAGCCCCAATCGGATAGATTGAGGCTTTTTAGAAGAAGATGACCCGGCAACTACCTACTCTCCCACACACCTACGCATGCAGTACCATCGGCTCAACAGGGCTTAACTTCTCTGTTCGGAATGGGAAGAGGTGTGACCCCTGCGATAGCGTCACCGAGCATGAACATTGTTTGCTTGTTCCATGGTGTAACCATGGATGATAAGAGTCTATGTGTATTCGTATGTTTTTTCAACACACCGAGTCATAAAGAGGCGCATGTGACTTGGAGCGTGATTCTCCACGTTGCGTTCTCCTGGCTTTGTATAAAGCAGGAAAAAAGCGAACCTCTAAAGGGTGCTTGTGACACTGCTTGTCATAGTGCTATGACGTCTTTTCCCTTTTGCTTAATGGAAAAGAACAGTGCAGGCAAGCCGTTTGGACTATTAGTACCGCTCTGCTCAACATATTACTATGCTTCGACATACGGCCTATCAACCAAATCATCTTTTTGGGTCCTTATTGCGATACCTCATCTTGGGGCAGGTTTCGCGCTTGAGATGCCTTCAGCGCTTATCCTTACCGGACATGGCTACTCTGCAATGCTACTGGCGTAACAACAGACACACCGTCGGTCCGGTCATTCCGGTCCTCTCGTACTAAGAACGAGCCCCCTCAAGTATCGTGCGCCCGCATAGGATAGGGACCGAACTGTCTCACGACGTTCTGAACCCAGCTCACGTACCGCTTTAATTGGCGAACAGCCAAACCCTTGGGACCTCCTCCAGCCCCAGGATGCGATGAGCCGACATCGAGGTGCCAAACCTTCCCGTCGATGTGGACTCTTGGGGAAGATCAGCCTGTTATCCCTAGCGTACCTTTTATCCTTTGAGCGACGGCCTTTCCATGCAGTGCCGCCGGATCACTAAAACCGACTTTCGTCCCTGTTCGACCTGTCAGTCTCACAGTCAAGCTCCCTTCTGCTTTTGCACTCAACGCACGATTACCAACCGTGCTGAGGGAACCTTGGTGAGCCTCCGTTACAATTTAGGAGGCGACCGCCCCAGTCAAACTGCCTACCTATCACTGTCCCCGCGGATACACTCCGCCGGGTTAGAATCCGAATGCATCAAGGGTGGTATTTCACCGGTGACTCCACGAAGCCCGAAAGCCCCGCTTCATAGTCTCCCACCTATCCTACGCATGATGCATCCAAACCCAATAATAAGCTACAGTAAAGGTGCATAGGGTCTTTCCGTCCATATGCGGGTAACCGGCGTCTTCACCGGTACCACAATTTCGCCGAGCCCGTGGTTGAGACAGTGCCCAAATCGTTACACCATTCGTGCAGGTCGGAACTTACCCGACAAGGAATTTCGCTACCTTAGGACCGTTATAGTTACGGCCGCCGTTTACCGGGGCTTCGATTCGAAGCGTCTCTTGCGATAACCTCTCCTCTTAACCTTCCGGCACCGGGCAGGTGTCACACCCTATACATCGACTTAACGTCTTGGCAGAGTGATGTGTTTTTGTTAAACAGTCGCTTGGGCCATTTCTCTGCGGCCCCACATCAGTGGGGCACCCCTTCTCCCGAAGTTACGGGGTTAATTTGCCGAGTTCCTTAACCACGGCTCACTCGCGCGCCTGAGTATATTCAACCCGTCTACCTGTGTCGGTTTGCGGTACGGTCGCCATATCTCGCTTTTCTCGGCAGAATTCCTCAATCTTCGGTCAAGCCATTTGCCTCAATTGATCTACTTCTGCGTCACTTTTATTGATACAGCGGTTCAGGAATATTCACCTGATTCCCATCAGCTACGCCGCTTGGCCTCGCCTTAGGGGCCGACTGACCCTGAGCTGACGAACAGAGCTCAAGGAATCCTTAGACTTTCGGCGCGGAAGATTCTCACTTCCGTTCTCGCTACTTATGCCAACATTTGCTCTTCTGCACGCTCCAGCATGACTCACATCACACCTTCTCCGCAGGCAGAATGCTCCCCTACCACTTCGTTTACACGAAGTCCGCGATTTCGGTAATATGCTTGAGTCCCGATTATTATCGGCGCATAGTCGCTCGACTAGTGAGCTATTACGCACTCTTTAAATGAGTGGCTGCTTCTAAGCCAACATCCTAGTTGTCTCAGCAACTACACATCCTTTCTCTGTAAGCATATATTTGGGGACCTTAATCGGCGGTCTGGGTTCTTTCCCTCTCGGCAATGAAGCTTATCCCTCACTGCCTCACTCCCGTGCATCATGTCTCCGGTATTTGCGGTTTATCAGGGGTCGGTACCGTTGTGACAGCCCTAGCCCTATCAGAGCCCTACCTCCGGGACACTAACACGAGGCTGTTCCTAAAAACATTTCGGGGAGTACGAGCTATCACCGAGTTTGATTGGCCTTTCACCCCTATCCACAGTTCATCGGAGTAGTTTTCAACCCACACCCGTTCGGACCTCCATGTGGTGTTACCCACACTTCATCCTGACCATGGATAGATCACACGGTTTCGCGTTTGCCGCCACATACTATCGCCCTATTCAGACTCGCTTTCGCTGCGGGTGCACCTCTCTAGAGGCTTACCCTCGCATGGGACGAGCAGCTCGTTGGCTCATTAAGCAAAAGGCACGCCGTCACACTTTACAGTGCTCCGACCGTTTGTAAGCACACGGTTTCAGATTCTTTTCACTCCCTTCTCAAGGGTTCTTTTCACCTTTCCCTCACGGTACTGGTTCACTATCGGTCACAAAGGAGTATTTAGCCTTACCGGATGGTTCCGGCTGCTTCCCGCAGAATTTCACGTGCTCCGCGGTACTCAGGATACCACTACTATCTTCTGGATTTCACCTACAGGGCTCTCACCTTCTTCGGCCGGCCTTCCCAGACCGTTCTGTTATCCATACGATTCGTTATCGTGGTCCTACAACCCCGACGCCTTGCGACGCCGGTTTGGGCTCTTCCCGTTTCGCTCGCCACTACTCAGGGAATCACGTTTGTTTTCTCTTCCTCCGGGTACTGAGATGTTTCACTTCCCCGGGTTCGCTCCCATTACTGGGTGACAGGGCATGACCCCTGCCGGGTTGCCCCATTCGGATATCCGCGGATCAAAGCCTGCTTCCGGCTCCCCGCGACATTTCGTCGGTTGCCACGTCCTTCTTCGCCTCTTTGTGCCAAGGCATCCACCGTGTGCCCTTACTATCTTGCCTAAAGTCCTTTACAGGTTCTGCTTTTTTCGTCGTTGTTGAATCAAGTCATCGATCACTCGATCACTTTCTCTCAAGTCGCACGCTGCTTCTTCATGACTCGAAGTGCTTCCACTCCTCATCCTGAACAAACATAGTGGCTCTTATATTATACTGTACTTTCTCATTCGTATCATCTACTATGATACGATGAGGCGCTATTGTTTCTATCATGTTATTGATCTCAATCAATAACACGCAATACTTGTTATGTATTGCTCGTGTTCATGTATCTTCTTCACTTCATACCATACTAAACCACGTCATGCGCGCCGGCTTCTGTATCGTATGTCACTTCACTATGTCAATGTACACTCTACTCTTTCTTGTGGACCCAAACGGGATCGAACCGATGACCTCCTGAATGCAAATCAGGCGCTCTCCCAGCTGAGCTATGGGCCCATTCCTTCTCTCGGGCGGCTAATCGCACTCTGGTGGGCCCGAGTGGACTTGAACCACCGACCTCACGCTTATCAGGCGTGTGCTCTAACCAGCTGAGCTACAGGCCCCTCGTTCTCTCTCTGCATGTCTCCTGCCACGTCGGCAAGTGAACTCTGGGCGGGGGCAAAATGTCGTCTCGGCCGTCCGTTTACTTCCGTTTTACCTCTGTCACTTCGTATACCTACCACATATCCATGCGGGCTATACACTCAAAACAGAAAACACAAACCCATGAAACCTCCCTTGATACTCCCGCATCCCATGGCATACTCCGGCGCTGTACTTGCACCAGGCATACGCTCTCTTTAGAAATGCTTCTTCTCAAGGAATCCATGACGCATCAACAGAAGCCACAAGGCATACTCTGCAATTCTATTATTGTTTCTTTCTTCATGTCCGAGAGTGCATTACTGCCCTCGGAATATCTCTGAAAGGAGGTGATCCAGCCGCACCTTCCGGTACGGCTACCTTGTTACGACTTAGCCCCAGTCACCGATTTCGCCTTCGACGGTATCTCTACCGGCTTCGGGCGCCCTCGGCTCCCATGGCTTGACGGGCGGTGTGTACAAGGCCCGGGAACGTATTCACCGCGGCGTGCTGATCCGCGATTACTAGCGATTCCATCTTCATGCAGTCGAGTTGCAGACTGCAATCCGAACTGAGATCGGTTTTGGGGATTCTCTCCGGCTCGCGCCTTCGCCCACTGTACCGACCATTGTATCACGTGTGTAGCCCCAGACGTAAGGGCCATGATGACTTGACGTCATCCCCACCTTCCTCTCTACTTGCGTAGGCAGTCTCCCTAGAGTGCCCAGCATAACCTGATGGCAACTAAGGATAGGGGTTGCGCTCGTTGCGGGACTTAACCCAACATCTCACGACACGAGCTGACGACAGCCATGCAGCACCTCTCTACGCTCCCTTGCGGGTCAGTCGACTTTCATCTCTTTACCACGTAGACTTCAAGCCTGGGTAAGGTTCTTCGCGTTGCATCGAATTAAACCACATGATCCACCGCTTGTGCGGGCCCCCGTCAATTCCTTTGAGTTTCAACCTTGCGATCGTACTCCCCAGGTGGCATGCTTATCATGTTAACTACGGCACTGATCTCTTTTGGAGACCAACACCAAGCATGCATCGTTTAAGGCGTGGACTACCAGGGTATCTAATCCTGTTTGATCCCCACGCTTTCGTGCCTCAGCGTCAGTTACGAGCCAGTGCGCCGCCTTCGCCACCGGTGTTCCTCCTGATATCTACGCATTTCACTGCTACACCAGGAATTCCACGCACCTCTCTCGTACTCAAGCCCTGCCGTATCAAAGGCACCCCACGAGTTAAGCCCGTGGATTTCACCTCTGACGCACAGAACAGCCTACGCACCCTTTACACCCAGTAACTCCGGACAACGCTCGGATCCTACGTATTACCGCGGCTGCTGGCACGTAGTTAGCCGATCCTTCCTTTGATGGTACCGTCCCAGTGGCTTAAAGCCACCTTTCGTCCCATCCGACAGCGGTTTACGAGGCAAAGCCCCTTCATCCCGCACGCGGCGTCGCTGGTTCAGGCTTGCGCCCATTGACCAATATTCCTCACTGCTGCCTCCCGTAGGAGTCTGGACCGTGTCTCAGTTCCAGTGTGGCTGTTCGTCCTCTCAGACCAGCTACTGATCGAAGGCTTGGTGAGCCATTACCTCACCAACTACCTAATCAGACGCAGGCTCATCCCTATCCGCCAAAGCTTTGACGATTGCTCGCCTCATCAGATATTAGCAGTCCGTTAGAACTGTTATGTCTGTGATAGGGGCAGATGACCTACGCGTTACTCACCCGGATGCCAGTGCTTGATAAATCAAACCCTCGACTTGCATGTGTTAGGCACGCCGCCAGCGTTCGTCCTGAGCCAGGATCAAACTCTCCGTTGTATATAAACGAATCTTTTGATCTTTAATATCTCAAGTTCTTTGCTGTACTTACTTTAGGTATAAAGGCTGTCAAACTATTCCTTCAAATCGCTTCGAAGGACGTTTCTCCAACCTGTACAGGAATTGACAGAGTTTTTTGCTTGTATAACTTCTGTCTTTGTAATGCTTCATCATATATCATCCGAAAATGATCATGATTATCATTGTTCCTTTTTTGTTTGTGTTTTCTGTTTTCAATGTACGGCCCATGCCATGATGTGGCTTCATGCAGGATCAACACAGAGGGATTGTTCAAAACAGCAGACAAAAAAAACGCGCAATGATCCGCTTTCTTCGCTTCATCCAAGAAGCGAGGAGCGGGATCATAACCCGCTTCATTCTTCTACCCGACTCTGTTGATTCTTCCTTGCTTATCAACCATTCAGCATTGCCTCTCTTCGAAGCAATCTCGGCCGCCGTCGCAGCCGGATGGGAACACAAATCTACGACTCTTCTCTATTACAACCAAATCCTTTATTGGGTTTTCTTGCAAAATTCATGGACTTTGATGCCGAATTCTTAATTTCGGTCAAGGCGGATCTAATCTAATTCCATAAAACATGAAGACTTCCATCATTTTTGGCATAGCCGTATTTTTCTTGATCTTGTGCAGCGCTTTTCAAGGGCAAGCCCAGGGTTATGTTTGGGAGCCGATCAAATCTCCTCAAGGGGTCAATACAATATATAATGAACTCAATCTTGTGAAAATTGGAGATCAATATCTCTTTTCCAGAATCATTAAGGGTAAACCAAAACAAT
>Ga0194110_10000055_pt1 | contig 138092 bp, 128 predicted proteins | sample TA2Kig1200mmetaG_FD_146192 | JGI IMG/M metagenome (GOLD analysis project Ga0194110, IMG submission 146192) | Freshwater microbial communities from Lake Tanganyika, Tanzania - TA2015032 Kigoma Deep Cast 1200m | ecosystem: Environmental > Aquatic > Freshwater > Lake | place: Tanzania: Lake...
TGGAGAAGACGGAGGGCGTCCCTTTCTTCATCGAGGAGTTCATAAAGTCGCTCAAAGACCTCAAGATAATCGAGAAAAAGGATAGTATCTACCGTCTACGCAAAGATATTCACGATGTAACCATACCCAGCACCATTCAGGATGTCATCATGGCCAGGGTTGACTCTCTGCCCGATGCCGCCAGAAGTGTGCTTCAGAGAGGCTCGGCCATCGAGAGGGAGTTCAGCTTCGAGCTGATAAAAAGGGTAACAGGTATATCAGAGAGGGAATTGTTGTCTCATCTGTCGGCGTTGAAGGATGCCGAGCTTATCTACGAGAGGGGGATATACCCGAAGTCAACCTACATCTTCAGGCATGCGCTGACCCGCGAGGTGGTGTACAACTCGATACTGGCGGCGAGGAAAAAGAAGCTTCACCTGGACATAGGCGATGCCATCGAGGAGATATATAAAGACAGCCCGGATGAGCATTACGAGGCGCTGGTCGCTCATTACATCGCAGGCGAGAACTACGAGAAGGGGGCTGACTATTGCCGGCTGGCGGCAAGGAAAGGTGAGCGTGCAGTCTCATTTGCCGACGCGATTGCCTACGGTGAGAAGAGAGTCGCCTGCCTTGAGAGGCTGCCGCGTACGGGAGACATGGAGAAGCAGATAATCGATACAAGGGCGACACTTGGAATGTATTACACAAGTGTGAACTATTGGGTTGAGGCAAAGGAAGCAGTCGAGCCGGTGGTTGAACTGGCTTTGAAGCGTGACTATAAAAGGGGGATCGGCAGAATATACAACATAATGGGTATGTATGAGTGTAATATTGAGGGTGATTTCGCCACTGGCTTAAAGTATCTGGAACAGGCACTGAAGATCGGCGAGGAGCTGAATGATCTTGTTAATGTAGTCTATACACGATATTGGCTGGGATGTGGTCTAGGATTAACTTGTGAGTTTGACCGTGCCCTTCCTCATTTTGAGAGAGGTTTGGAGATCAATACGGCGGCAAATAGTATCTGGGGAGTGGCAACATTTAAAAGCACTATAGCTTGGTTCAATTATGGTTTTCAAGGAAAGATTGACCTGGCATATCAGACCGGCCAGGAGGCGTTGAAGCTGGCCGAAGAGAGCGGTGATATAACTTCAAAACTAATCGCATACACCAGTCACGGTTACTCTTGTTATTACAAGGGCTTCCTGGATGAAGCCGAGGAGCACCTGCTGAAAGCAGTAGATTACTGCGACAGTGTTAACCTTTTTAACTGGGGTGGTCTTGCAAATTATGGCCTGGGTGAGGTCTATTTTGACAGGGGAGAATATGCGAAATGCCAGGAACTCTATCGTAGGGCAATTTCCTTGGCAGAAAGCCTTAGATTGGCACCCTCCTGGTTGATATACCGTAGAGTAGCTTTGGCCAGGGCTAAGGTGCTGAATAATGAGAAGGACGTTGATTTGGAATCTTTATATGTGCAGGCGGATATAAATTATACAAAATACTGGGATGGCATAATATCAAAACATATCGCAGAGATACTGCTAAATATCGATGATAAGCACATGTCTGAGGCGGAGGATTGGGTCAGGAAAGCCATTGAAACAGATAGCAATAACGGCACGATGTGGGAGTTAGGAAGGGCTCACGCCCTCTATGCCGAGCTGCTCAAAAGAAAGGGCGACCTGCCGGGAGCCAAAGATAAGCTGAGCAAAGCTATAGAAATCTATGGGGAATGCGGCGCTGACGGCTGGCTCAAAAAAGCACAAGAAGACCTGGCGCAGATTGAAAAGCCGACGCGCAAGCGCTCCCAGCGCTCTGGAAGATAAACCCTCGACAAGCTCGCCTATGCAACAATGTTCCTGAAAACGTCGTTTGTTGCACTTTCACTCATTTAGTGACCTCGGAGAGAATTCCTAACCACAGCTACACATTGATGATGATTCAAATCTCACTATGAGACAACGATACCTAGCTGCTAACTATCGGACCTATGACGCCAGTCGTAAGAGCAAGGCTGGAGACCTTTCCATCACCCCTCTAAATCTGCTCGATTTGGAAGTTGTCTTGCCGATGTAATTGTCCTACAATTTAACGGACTCGTTGGCGGACACATGAGGAATACGCTTCCCTTGCTGCTGTTAGTCATCGCCTTGGTGCTTATCGGGAACTTTGTCATACTTAGGCTTTACGGTGATACTCTGCAAAGCACACACCTGTTTATTGTCCGTGGCACGGTCTTCTATCCCGTAGCCTTGCTGAATCTTGTTCTTGGCATTTTACTGATCGCTTTTCTTGTTTGGGAATGGTTAACCCAGAGAAAAAGTCTTAAGTGACAAGCCTACGGTACTCAGCAGGAAGTAACGAAATAGTAACTTGAGATATTCGAAGAAACTGTTAATATAAGAAATATGATACGATCTGAAATACCACCTTTTATGCCTATGCCAGTGTTCTAATCCTGACGCCAGTTCGAAAACAATAAATCGTTAAGGAGCTAAATATCATATCTACTAAGGGAATCAGAAATCTATTTAAACATCCTTACACCAAGAATATTCTATCAGCTCTGGCGGTAGCGTTTTTTGGCTTTGTGCTGCTGAATCTTACCTTTCTATTCAACTATCTGGTATTTCAATTTATCGGTCTCTTTATACCGGATGACTTCGAGCCTGTACCCCGGTGGCTACCCATAGCGAGACATATTCTGTTCGTGATTATCATCGCTTTGATTTCGTGGATTATTTTCCGCACAAAGTTGCCAGTACTTATTAAGGCAATTTTTATGACGGTGCCAACGGCCGTAGTCCTTGTGACTATTGGGATACTGTTGTATTCCTTACCAGTCGTGCCATATATAGTCGGAGTTATATTGACTATAGGCGTTTTGTTTTATTTCTATCGTACCAAAAAACCGTGGCTTTACTATTACAGCGTAATCTTAGTAGCGATAACGCTGATGATTTTTACCCTCATGGGTGGAGAAATATGAACTACAAAGCAACAGTTGTCTAAAAAGTTCAGTAAAACGCCTTTTGCGTTTAGAAGGCTAGGGATTTCCTGTTGAACTCCCAGGTTAACTAATCTTACCAAATCTGTATGCAGCGATAGCCGCATCAACCAGATACCAAACTCCCATGCCTCCACATGTTATCAGCTTTAAGACACCCAATCCGATTTGTCCTTGGTAGAAACGGTCCAGACCAAAATAGCCAGCAAGGAAAGATATTACCAGGATGGTTAACTGGCGTTGCCATTCCTTCTTTATAGCCATCTTCAATACCTCCTTCGGTTTCTTCAATTTGAAGTCTACCATAGCTGGCGATAGGCACACAATCGCCTGGTTTGTGTAGGGTCGCGTGAGAAACTAATAATAGGCTGCAGCAGTCCGAGGCTGAAATATGGGGCTTTGGCGGTGGGAGATGAGGGGAATTGGATATCCCCGGTGGTTTGGAAGGCTTTCCTGGGGCTCGTGGTGAGCTCTGAGCTTTGCGAAGAATAGTAAGGGTCATGAAACTGGTCTTCGGAAAATAAAAAAAGGGCGTAGGTCTAAAGACCTACGCCCTTGTGAAAAAGGCACAAAAAAAGGCAAAAGAACCCCCTACACTTCAGAGGCTCTTTTGCCTGTGATTGTCTATAGTCAAACTATTCAGTTTTTTGGCAAGGCTTTCCCTTCAATTCGAGATAATTATTACTTTGTTTTTTGCTCTTGCTCTCTTATTGTCTCTTGCCTGTTTATCGGTAGCCTGCAACCGCTAGCACTACCGCTTGAGATAGTCTCAAAAAGCTAGAGACAAAACGAGTAGGCAAGGCAAGGCTGAAAGCCCAAAGCAAGCCTTGTCTCGAAAGTAGTTTTGCCTTATTCGGTTGTCCAGAGCCTTGCCGACCCGCAATCCGCTGGCATCGGTTAGATACTCCGCAAGAGGCTTTAGCCTCTCACTAATATAGTTCCAAAACCGAGCCAAAACGTTAGATAAAAGCTAGTTTTGCTTGATACTTTTTCCTTTGCTGGTATAGGTAGTTTCTCTCGTTATCGGCAAGAGGCAATCCGCTTACCTTTCTATAGGCTATCTTAATCAGTCTAGGCGGTGCTCTATACAGCCACAGTTTGGCATCAAGCCAAGCATCAACGTCTATCGCCTTATCATCGGCTAGCATCTGGCAAAGCTCTGTCTCGTTGCCTTCGCCATCATCTACAGTCCCGTTGAGACTGGTTATCTTCGGCAGTCTCATTATTTCCCGCCAGTATGCCATTACTGTATAGCTGGCTACTCTCACCATGCCGCCTTCAGTTAAGCTGTTGCCACTACCGTTATACTTTGCCTCGACTTCGGCAAGCCTTAAGATAATATCCTGCCTTAAGTCCTCTCTGTCCTCTGGCTTCGCCTTGTGTTGAAACTTCTCTGCAATCTTGCTATAGTTTGCCCAATCTAGCATAGTTGGCACTCCCTTCTGTGTTAGGTTTGCCCTAGCTCTGTTAACGCTGGCTAGGGCATTCTATTGGTCTCAAAGCAAGGCTCTGGACTTCAGCTATTCAGTTGTTAAGGTGCTTCGTATTTGACAACTTCATTATTGAACAATATGAGCTAATGTGCATTATTTAGATATAGCTACATTTATACATATATCATGGATGCGGAAGCTGGTCTCTGGCGTCAGTTACAGGTGCAACATGTGTCTTCGGCTATAGTCTGGTCTTAATGAAGTCCTACAGCCTTACTGAAGGTTTACGACGGCATTAGTAGGGTCTATGGTCATCTACCGTAGAGGGCAGCGTAAGGGTCAGCCCAGTCGCTTTCAGGGGCAGCCATGCCAGCACCCGTGAGGCGGTAGAACTTCCGTGGCTGACCTTGGGGATAGTAGTCTTGAAGGCTGGAATGCTCCTCAACTCCGCTCTCCTCGACATAACCCAACCGCTGCAAATTCGAGAAATAAGTAACGAATGAGTGATACCTGCAGCCGTGTGACTTCCAATGGATGCGTTCCATTTTCTTCTTGGCAATCCTTTCGATATTGTCGGGGCTTATGGCTCTCTTCTGCCGTTTTGCCTGTCGCTCCTCTTGCCTGGTAGCCCGATCCGTCGCGGTGAACTCAAGACGTGCCATCTTGTAATAGTGGAAGATGTCAGCCTGTGGAGCTCCAATCCCTGGGTCTATAGAGGGAGAACCAAAGGGCGCGTTACCCATGAGAAATTCCCGGATGAAAGTACCGCAGCCGAATGGCCTGAGGAAGCCGCCTCTCCTGGGCCTAAGAGGTAACATCTTCTGAATCCCTCTTCCAGAGCTTGTCGTACCACTCGCGGTGTTCCTGGCCGGCTACCTTGCGGTATTTAGCCGTAGTATTGAACGAGGCATGCCCCAGGTGTTCCTGAAGTAGTCTGAGGCCATCTCCAGAGTCATCCATTTTCATAGCCCGGATGGCGAAGGCGTCTCTGAGCCGGTGGGGGCTTACACCGCGTACTTCACCTGTCTCAGGATTTAGTAGAGGAGACAAGTCTGCCCTCTCAGCACAGTCTCTTATTATCTGCCAAGCACGATGGCGGTTTATACCGAAGATGAGCTTAACTCCGTCTCTGGTCACAGGGCCACCCCGTTTGATATAGTCCGTCAGCATCCTCACTGTCTCGGCATCAATGGGCAGAGTTCTTAAGCGTCTGTGCTCCAATTCCTTCTTAGTGGCTTCGTCTACCTTATTGCCGCACCCGGGGCAAAAACAGTGAGCTCTGCCCAGCCTGGTTCCACAGCTAGGGCAGAAAAGTCTGACGCGGCTCTTCAGGTGGATGATGGTAGCCAAGCCTGTGCCTAAATCTAAATCTTCAACTTTTAATGCCAAAGCCTCACTGATACGGCAAGCCAAACGATACAACAACCTGATGAGCAACTTGTCTCTGACAGATGATGCTGCTTGCTCTAAATGTGCAATATCTTTCGTACTTAAATAACTTTCCATCGATTGATTATCTATTCCGATTGCTTGTGATTAATTACCTACAATTCATTGAATCCTATCTGAATCCTATCTATGACTCGGCTTATTCGGGCCACCATCCTAGCCAGGTCTCCTTGTTACACTCGGTACATTTAATACATGCTGCGACTTTTCCTGTTGCTCCACAGTCACACGTGAATTCGCGTTGCAGGTCGGCGAGAGGGTCATGGTCAAGTTTCCACCTTGTCATGAAGGCTATGTGCAGGGCTTCGCTGCTGCACATAGCGCAAAACAAGATTGATGGTTTTATAAACCATTCTCCATCCTTTTTAGGATGCACGGCTTCGTCACCGATTCCTTCCGGAATGCTTTCTCGGCTCTCCCAACCCCAATATCCGCACCTGCCGTCATCTTCAAGGCACTCACATCCCTCATGTTTCTTAGCTCCGATTGCTCTGGCTACTATGATCAGGTCCTTGAGGTCCCGCCACTCGCTCGCCGACAGTGGTGATTTGCCTTTTCCAGAGTTAGGCGATGGGGTAACGGAATCAACAGGTGCGCGTACTCTAGTAGTCCGCAAGGATAGCTCGAAGGACCCATATTCCATCTGCTGTATGAGCTCATCGATTGTCACGTTCGGTTCTGCTTTGCTCAAGGTACACAAGCTTTTAAGAGCCCTACCACCCAGTTTCCCAGATGCCACCAGAGATAACACGGTGTCCTGATGGCTTGGTGGAAAGCTTGAAATCATGAGAGCTTCGTGCGGCCCTATGTGGCCAGCCTCTAATTGAGCACGCATGCTCACTGGAAGTAAAAGCAAGGCTAGCCTAGAGGAAATCGTACGTTGCGGAATCCCAGTTCGCCTTGACAGCTCTCTTTGTGACACCTCGTACTTGTCGATGTAAGTTTTGAAAGCCCGAGCCTGATCTAGAGGAGGAATATCCTCGCGCTGATAGTTTTCAGCTAACTGCATCTCAAGAGCTTTGCGATCATCGATATCTACTCTTACGATACAATCCACATACTGCAGGCCAGCTTCTATTGCAGCTCTCCAACGTCTCTCACCGACAACAATCAAATATTTACCGTTTTTCAGAGACCTTACAACAATTGGACCTATCTGACCTGTTTCAGCAATGCTTCGTGCCAATTCTTTAATCATTTCTGTATCTATGTTCTTCCGAGGCTGGTTTTTGTCGGGAACGATATCCGCCACATGCAATTTAACCAACTTACTATCCTGTGATTTAAATTCAATTTTCAATTGGCACCTCCTATTTCGTTTTAATGTCTAGGTTGTCCACCGGCGAACACCTTTTGTGGACTTCGCTAACGTCCGATTGGGCAAGGTTTACGTATCCCCTGAGCACATCTAAACTGCTGTGACCTGTTATCTGCTGGAGGCTAAAAATGTCGCCGCCGTTGCGGATCCAAAAAAGGCAAGCAGTATGCCTCAATGTATGTGGTGAACAACGAACACCAGTTATCCCAGCCTTTTTCCCGTAGTTCTTCATCCTCGATTCCACGCGATTTTTAGTCAAAGGCATGCCGTATCTAGTGAGAAATACACGATCATAAGAGGGTAAAGGTGGTTCCGGTCGATGTTTGTGAATGTATTTCCAAAGTAACTTCAGTACTTTAGTTCCGATGGGTACAATACGCTCTCTGCTTCCTTTTCCCATGACTTTGATGCATCTCCTGGTCATATCAATATCGCCTGGTCTAAGATTGGTGACCTCAGAAAGACGACACCCTGTATCTAATAAAAGGACGAGCAGTGTGTAGTCTCGGTAACCTTCGGATGTAGATACATCGATAGCGGCTAACAAATCCCAGATCTGCGCTTTCGTAAAACAGGGGATGACCTTCTTGGGAAACTTTGGAGCTTTTAATCCGTGGAATGGCGATTGCTCCACAAGCTCATCCGACACCCAACGGTTCCAAGCAGCCCTCAACGCCCGATAATAACAATTTATCGTTTGTGGACTCAGCGGCTTCTCTTGATGTGGTGTAAATCGATGACCGACATATCGATGGCATCCTTTCAGGTACAAGATGAAACCTCTAATCTCATTAGGACCAACATATTTTGCATCTATTGAAAGTTTATTAGCCTCCAAATACGCCTTCAATTTCTTGAGTACAAGTACGGTCAAATCTATACTCTTGCTACTCCTAGATTCAGCGGCTCCACAAAATATCTCGAACTGGATGAGACTATCGATCAAAGTGGCATTGGATCTCTGCCCATTCAGACTTCTATTGACATCTGGTTCTATTTTCATTATGCTCAAAATAACTGGTAAATTTTCAAGACAACTCCATTATGGGCCAAAGGATACAATTAGCTGTCGACGTTAAGCAGCGCTTAAAAAGGGTAGCCAGGAGATGCCAAAAATAACCCCCGACGAAAGATGGAGAAGGCACGTCTTAGAGCGATATACAGCCTTCGAGATGTCAGGTGAACTCATAGCTTTGCGTAACGAAGGACTCAAGATTCTGGGTCGAACATCTCTATATACTGGAGACGAATGGTTTCAAGATCGGCAAAAGAGGGATACATCGTCAGAGTACCCTAAATGGTGCGAAAAATGCGAGATGGTAGGAGCTCGATTCGGTCTCGCCCCCTGGACGGTACAGATGGCATGCCTAATCAAAGAATATTCCCCCGATAATAATTTGTTTATGGTTGAGTCTAACTGGCCACGAATCCGTGTCGTAACCGAAAATACCAATGAGCTATTTCTGAGTTGGCTCTGTTATGAAGCACGAAATCTTGGTCTTTATGTAATACAAAAGCACGGATCTTCAGAGACAACTATGATTGTTATAGATCTTGCGCCTCCGCTAGAACCACTGACCGATTCGTCGAGGCCACCACGCGACGCCGCCTTCCATATGAGAGTGGAGACTCCTGCTGAATATCCCCCGGAAGCTGCCAGTGATCTGCAAAGGGCAGCCTCAAATCTGGGGCGAGAGCTATCTCGGCGCTTGGGTTACCAGTCTCCACGGAGATTGAGATCATCAGAACTGATAACTACAGCAAAACAGCTCAAAGCTGACAAAAGCAAGTTAACGGAAGCAGAGAGTATCGAGGTCGTGGATAATCTTTATCCCAACCACGAAGAATCTGAAGAGCGAAAGCTGCTCAAACGTTGCAGATCACAAAAAAACCAGGTACGCCAGCGAATAGTAAAGCCGTATCAGCACAAAATCAAACCTAAAAATCCCCCCGCATAAGCATTCGGGGAACGTCGCAAATATTAATAACGTTCTCTGGCTCACGACTTGCTGCCCAGCGATTGTCACTTGGTAGCCTGATGTTCAAGTTCTTACAGAAGCAGTGAAAATCTTTTTGCAAGTAACAACCCCGTTGCCTGAAGGAGAAATATGAATGAGATTATCTACAGGACTTGCTGTGGCATGGGCATTCTGAACATCGACATCAGCGAGTTCACAGTAGCGTCGTGTCATCTCCAGGCTACTGTGCCCCAGAAGCCTCTGCAAGCTGAAGACGTCTCCCCCGTTCCTTAAGAAACTAATGGCAGCGGTATGACGAAAGGTATGCGGAGAACACCTCACTCCTAATATCTTTGCCTTTAATCCGTACTTCCTCATCCTGACCTCTACCCTGTTTTTACTCAAACGTCTGCCATCCGCCGTAAGAAACAAGAAATTCTCCCTGATCAGGGATGGTTCCGGTCGTACGTGGTTAATATAACGCCAGAGTACGCGTTGCACCCCTTTCCCGAAAGGAACCATCCTCTCCTTGTTTCCCTTGCCCATGACTCTCATCATCCTCTCTTCCAGACAGATATCGCCTAGTCTCAGAGTGGTCAGTTCGCTCAGCCTTATGCCCGTATCCAGAAACATAAGCACCATAGCATAGTCGCGATACCCTTCTCGGGTATCGACGGCGATGGCTTTTAAAAACTCTTGGAGTTGTGCATCCGAAAATGACCGTATTATCTTTCGGGAAGCCTTGGGAATCTTAACCTTGGTGAACGGTGTCTCACAAACAACTGTTTCCTCTTTTAACCAGGACCAGAAAGCACGAACGGATCTGATATAGCAATTAATGCTGTCATCAGACAGTCCGTTCTGGCATTGCCTCACAAAAGGATGGTTGCTATAGCGCCTCTTGCTCTGCAGATAAGTCACAAAGGTCCTCATCTCTTCAGCGCCGATATCTTCGACGGCGGTGGATTTTCGCTGTGATCGTAGAAACTGCTCCAGGTAGCTGACGCTGCTGGTCACCATGACAATGGTTTTATCGCTCTTGCCCTCTGCCCTGGCGCATAATCTATAACCTTCAATTAACTGTAAGATATCATGCCGCTCTTTTGCCAGATTTTTTAACGAAGCAGGAACCCCCCTTTGACGAAGCTGTTTTTTTGGTCTAAAATGAAGCTGTTTTTCGCGGGAGTAACTCAGTGGTAGAGTTCCTGCCTTCCAAGCAGGCTGTCGCGGGTTCGAGTCCCGTCTCCCGCTCCAAACTGCCAGCCTCACAACGAAGTATGACCTTTTAGTTATTGACAAAGCGGAGAGAATTCTCTATCATTATAATCGCCATTGACCATAGGGCAGTGAGCCTTTATTAAAACAAATAAAAAGGCCGCTTGGATCAGCGATGACCGAGACGGAAAATAGGGGTAGTGTTTATTGAGCCTTCTCGGCAATGCTGAGAAGGCTCTCTTTTTTAGGACGATGTATAACGCTATAACCGATATTCAGGGAATAAAGGTAGGACATTACACCGATAAGGACGCAGCTACTGGCTGCACCGTGATTCTGTGTGAGGCAGGAGCTGTTGCTGGGGCTGATGTGCGAGGCTCGGCACCAGGAACCAGGGAAACTGATCTGTTGCGACCGATGAATCTGGTGGAAAAAGTTCACGCTATTCTCCTCAGCGGCGGTAGCGCTTTTGGGCTGGATGCTGCCGGTGGCGTGATGCGACATCTCGAGGAACGAGGCATCGGCTATGAAACTCTGGTAGCTAAGGTGCCTATTGTGCCCACAGCCATTATTTTCGATTTGAGCATTGGTAAACCTAACGTCAGGCCGGGAATTGAAGAGGGCTATAAGGCTTGCCTGGCTGCTACTGACAAAGAAGTAGCTGAAGGCTGTGTCGGTGTCGGCACTGGCGCCACAGTAGGCAAAGCTTTAGGTATAGAAAGGGCTACCAAGAGCGGCTTGGGCACAGCCAGCTGCAAAATAAGCGGCGACATAATTGTCGCTGCCCTGGTAGTAGTCAATGCCGTGGGCGATATCATCAATCACAAAACAGGAGAAATCTTAGCTGGCCCTCGTAACGAAGTGAGTAATGGTTTCCTTAGCACCGTCGAACTGTTAACCGGGGGAGTTTATAGTTATAGAAGAGACCCTCTACCCACCAATACCACCTTGGGTGTGGTGGCTACCAACGCTAACTTGAATAAGGAGCAGGTGAATAAACTGGCACAGATGGCACAGGACGGCATAGCCCGGGCTATCAACCCCAGCCATACAATGCATGACGGCGATACCATGTTTGCTTTGTCTTTGGGTGACAAGATAAGCGATATCACCATTCTCGGCTCGGTGGCTGCCGAGGTGGTGTCTGAGGCCATAGTCCGGGCAGTACAGCAAGCAGAAACACTTGCCGGAATACCGGCAATTAAGGACGTGAAATGAGACCAAAGAATGCGCCGACAATTGGTTTTATAGGTGCCGGGACAACAGGTACGGCACTGGCTGTAAGGCTGGCGCAGCAAGGATACCAGGTAATTGCCGTATCCAGTCGGAGCTTGACCTCAGCAGAAAAGCTGGCTGGAAGGATAAACGGCTGCCAGGCTTACAAAGCAGTCCAAGAGGTAGCCGATGTCGCTCAGCTTGTTTTCATTACCACCCCAGACGACACCATTTCCAAGGTAGCTGCTGAGACCAAATGGCACAATGGACAAAGCGTGGTTCACTGCAGTGGCGCCCACTCCATTGACATTTTGGAACCAGCAAAACAGCTAGGAGCTAACGTAGGCTGTTTCCATCCCCTGCAGACTTTTGCCAGCGTTGACCAGGCAATAGAGAATATACCAGGTTCCACCTTCGCCATTGAAGCTGAAGAGCCACTATCGTCCACACTTAAGGAGATGGCTACCGTTTTAGAAGGAGATTGGGTAATCCTCAAGGCTGGTGATAAAGTGCTATACCATGCGGCAGCCGTCTTCGCCTGCAACTATCTGGTGACTCTGGTCAAACTAGCTACAGACTTATGGCAGACATTTGAGGTACCGTCAGCACAAGCAACCAAAGCCTTGATGCCTCTGCTACGGGGCACGTTAAGCAATATCGAAAACGTCGGCTTGCCAAACTGCCTCACCGGACCCATCGCCAGAGGCGACCTGGGCACTATAAGCAGACATCTAGAATCGTTAGAAAAACAAGCGCCATCACTGCTTAGCATCTACAAAGAGTTGGGGCTGCAGACCGTACCGATCGCACAGGCTAAAGGGAAAATAGATTCGAAAAGAGCAGAAGAGCTAAAAGCTTTACTGAGATAAAACAAAACGAGGAGACAAGAATGAGAACAATGCTCAAAAGCAAAATCCATCGGGCTCGGGTTACACAATGCAACGTCGATTACGAGGGCAGCATCACCATCGACAAGGACTTGATAGAAGCAGCCGACTTGCTCCCCTACGAAAAAGTTGATGTATTGAACATCAACAACGGTGCCAGATTCCATACTTACGTAATTGAAGGGAAAAGAGGTTCGGGAGAAATCTGTCTTAACGGTGCTGCCGCCAGACTCGTGACTAAGGGCGATATTGTTATTATCCTGTCTTACCATGTGGTTACTGATGATGAAGCTGTCACAGCCACTCCGAGACTGGTATATATAAATTCAGAAAATCGAATCGTTGACGCCAAAGGCACAAGAGACTGGACGAAAGATTTGTTATCAACGCTATAAAGGAACAGACTGTTTTCTAGTGCCGAGGAGGAGTGAAAATGCGAGTTAGTATTAACGAAATAAAGGAAATGAAATCAAAGAAAGAAAAGATAGTCATGCTCACCGCTTATGACTATTCCACCGCCAAACTGGTTGATGAGGCCAGCATACCATTGATTTTAGTCGGTGACAGTCTGGGCATGGTCATGCTGGGCTATGAATCAACCATTCCGGTAACAATGGACGAGATGATACACCACACCAAAGCCGTGGCCAGAGGCACCAAGCAAGCTCTGGTCATAGGTGACATGCCGTTTATGACCTATCACACAAATACTGCCGATGCCCTGCGCAACGCAGCACGATTCATTCAAGAGGGAGGAGCACAGGCGGTTAAACTGGAAGGTGGCGTGACTGTTGCCGAGACGGTAAAGCGAATTGTTGAATGCGGCATACCGGTCATGGGACACATCGGGCTAACTCCACAATCTGTACATCAACTGGGAGGGCATAAAGTGCAGGGCAAAACTCCCGAAGCTGCCGAGCGGTTGCTTAAAGATGCTAGAGCACTGGAACAAGCTGGCGCCTTCGCCGTTGTCCTCGAACTTGTGCCAGCACCGCTATCCAAGCTAATTACGCAGAAAATAGGCATTCCCACTATCGGCATCGGTGCCGGTCCTGACTGCGATGGCCAGGTGCAGGTAATCAGCGACATGCTTGGTCTGTTTTCCGACTTTGTGCCCAAGCATGCCAAGCAGTTTGCCCAGTTAGCCGGTTTTATCAAAACTGCCCTCGCTGATTATATGGCTGAAGTCAAAGCAGGTAAATTCCCTACCGCCGAACATAGCTCTACTATCGATGAGAGCCTGCTTGAAGAATTAGCACGCGCCTGAACGGCCATGCAAATAGCCAAAACCATCGCTGAGATGAAAGCCCTGAGGATGAAGAGCTTCGGCTCTGTAGGCTTCGTCCCCACCATGGGCTATCTTCACGAGGGACATCTGGCTTTAGTCAAGCAAGCTCGAGCTGAAAACTCAATCGTCGTAGCCAGCATTTTTGTCAATCCCACCCAATTCGGTCCCACCGAGGACTTCAAAGCTTATCCCCGCGACACAGAGCGCGACTTGGCTATGCTGAGGAAAGAGAGGGCAGACATCGTCTTCATGCCATCGGCTGAAGAGATGTATCCTGAATCGTTCAGCAGCTGGGTGGAGGTGGAAAAAATTACCGACCGACTTGAAGGCAGCTACCGTCCCGGGCATTTCAAGGGGGTGGCTACTGTAGTTGCCAAGCTATTTAATATCGTCGAGCCTACACAAGCCTATTTTGGCCAGAAAGATGCCCAGCAGGCATTAGTTATCAAGAAGATGGTAGCCGACCTCAACATGAATCTGGAAGTAATCGTAGCACCAACTGTTCGGGAGAGCGATGGGCTGGCTATGAGCAGCCGTAACATTTACCTAAACCTGCAAGAGCGACAAGCGGCTACCGTCCTGTTTAAGGCTCTTACCCTGGCTCGAAACCTGTGGGAAGAAGGCGAGAGAAACGCTGAGACTATACGTCAACAGATGACTTCTCTCATCAGCAAAGAGCCACTGGCTAAAATCGAGTATGTCAGCATTGCCGATGCCCAGACTCTGGAAGAACTATCAAAAATAGACGGACCGGCACTAGCTTCGCTGGCAGTTAGAGTCGGTAAGACCAGACTTATAGACAATATAGTGCTGGAATAAAATCACTCGCGAACCAGCGCTAGCAATCCAATCATCGCCAGGAATGCTAAGCCAGCTCCGAAATAGAAGGGCGCTGCCGGACTGATTGTCTGCCACAGCCATCCGGCTATGATACTGGCCGGTAAGAGAGTGATGCCAACTACACCATGAAAAAGACCATAGGCGGTGCCGCACCTGTCTTCAGGCACTAAGTCAGCGACAAAAGCTCGCGCTACACCTTCGGCAAGCCCATAGTAGACTCCATATAGGGCAAAAAGCAGCCATATATGCCACGAGGCAGATGTCACGGCGAAGCCAAGATAAACGAGAGCATAAATCAACCACCCAAGCACTATAATTCTACGTCTGCCCAACCTGTCTGACAGTATTCCAGCAGGTATGGAAACTGTTGCGTAGACGACATTAAACAGTATGAGCATCAAGAGTATATAGAGTACAGGGTTACCCAGGTTCTGTGCTCTCAGAATGAGAAAAGCATCGCTGGAATTGCCTAAAGTAAATAAAAACATTATGCCCAGAAAAAGCTTGAATCGATTATCAAAGCCAGTCTTCGTGTCCTGAGAGCTTTTTGGCAAACACTCAGAGTAGCTCTGCGGGCTTGAATTTTTCTTAGCCTCGCGAATAAAGAAAAAAATAAACAGCGACAGCACTGCCGGGATAATGCCAATCAGCACCAGCCACTGATAAGTGCCTCGAATCAGCTCCAGAGTACCACTCTGGAGAAAGAAGACGACAATGGCGGCAAAAACAAGCCCCATGGCAGCGCCGGAGGTATCCATAGCCCTATGAAATCCAAAGGCTTTGCCTCGCTGCTCAGCCGAAACAGAATCGGCTACCAGCGCATCACGTGGTGCCGTGCGTACACCCTTGCCGAAGCGGTCGGCAAATCTCACCCCCAACACCAGCCCCCAGTTTGTGGCTATATACATAAATGGTTTAGCCAGAGTAGACAACCCGTAACCGACAAAAGCTAAGAATTTACGTTTGCCCAGCCTGTCGCTGAGCCAGCCGCTGACAACTTTGAGCAAAGAGGCTGTGCTTTCAGCCACTCCCTCAATAAAGCCAATGACAACTGCAGCCGCTCCCAGTATATTGGCCAGAAACAAAGGAAGAAGTGTGAAAATCATCTCACTGCTGACATCAGTGAGAAAACTCACAAGCCCCAGGAAAAATATGTTTGGGTTAAGTCCAAAAATGCGTTTACGTTCCGTAAGTTGTTGCTGCTTCCTCATAAGACCATTAAGTATAGCACCCTTGTCAAGCACCTTACTATGCATGTCAGCAGCTTATTACTCAACCACTTTAAACCCCCAAGATTGCCACGTTTCGCTCGCAATGACAAGAGGGGGTATCATTACGATGAACGTTTTTTATTCTGTCATTGCGAGGAGTCCTTCCACGGAAGGACGACGTGGCAATCCCGGTGATGGGGAAAACAAGATATTGACACGCGGAATTTATCCTGAGCTATACGAGATTCTTCGCCCCGATTGCATCGGGGCTCAGAATGACACTGGGTGAAGTCTTGGCAAACCAACTACTATGGTCTATAATCTGTGCCAAGAGTCATGAAGAATGCTGACACCTCATTGTGAGTTGAAATCGGAACTCCAAACTAAAGCGCTGAGGAGGTGAGACCATGCCGTTCTGCAGGAAATGCGGACATGAAGTAGACAGTGATGACCAGTTCTGCTATGAATGTGGAGCCCCGGTGGGACCAACAGTCGGACAGGCAGACAAACGAGGCAAAGTCAAAGCTCCGAAAAAGCCCACCCCACAAGAAATCACGCCAGAGCCTCTTGCAACGAAGCAAGAAGTTGTGTCAACCCCAGGAAAACCACCAATCAAACCACAGAGAGAGACCGGCAAACGTAGAATCGGGTGGCCGGTTATGAAGCCCCAGCCAATAGTCCCAACTCAAACTGTGGCCGCAGAAGAGATACCAACAGAGGCACCGAAAAAAGCCGGCAAACTTAGAATCAGGTGGCCAATTATCCTAGGGGCAGCAGTGGCGGTTGTCGCCCTGGGAGTTGCTACTTGGTGGTTCGCCTTTTCCTCACCGGGAGAGCTGGTATTTAAAGACGACTTTAGCAACACCGACAATGGCTGGTTAGTAGAATCGGGCGACTGGGGAGGCATAGCGTATTCAAATGGCGAGCTCGCCATACACAGAAAAACGGCGTTATGGGCGTTTTCAACAAATGACAACGTAGGCGAGCAGACCGATTTCATCGTCGAGGTCGATGCCAGGAAGATACCCGAGGGAGAAGACAACACCGATTGCAGCATCCTCTTCCGATTTCAGGACAACAAGAACTTCTACGGCTTCTACGTCGCGCCAAGGGGCAATTACTCGGTGTGGAAAAAGGTGGGAGGCGAATGGACTAAGTTAATAGACTGGACAGAATCAGACTACATAAAAACCGGCACCTCCACTAACAAGCTTAAGGTGGTCTGCCAGGGACAAAAGATGGATTTCTACATCAACGGCCACAAGGTTGACACCACCAATGACGACACCTTCATTGAAGGTAAAATCGCCATTTCGGTGACCAGTGTAGAGTCAACGCCCGCCATCGAGTACCATTTCGACAATTTCAAGCTATACAAGATAGGATTAGCCACAATTGACAATTATCCCAATGTCACCTCCTTCTCTGTTCCTTCCACTTCGATCAAGCAAGGTGAAACTCTCACTTTCTCCTATAGCGTCTCAGATGATATTGGCTTAAAGCAGGTGGAATTATGGCGAGAGGATAGTACTGCTGGGGTGTCTTTCAGACCGATTAAGACGACCTCTGTCTCCGGTAAGAGTTATACCGGCTCCTTCTCCGATGCTCCATCTGCACCAGGTGCCTATTGGTATGGTCTACATGCGGTAGATACTAATAATGAGTGGAATTGCGAGAGAAATTCACGAACCGGTTTTTCACCAGGTGTCTATGGCCCGATACATGTGGTAGTAGAAGCATCTGAGTAATCTAATATCTAAAGAAATAATTATATGATGACCTTTCTGTTAGTTGAAATCGGAAATCAAAACTAAGCGCCGAGGAGGTGAGACCATGCCATTCTGTAAGAAATGTGGATATGAAATATACAGCGACGACCAGTTCTGTTATCGCTGTGGTGCCCCAATGGGACCGACACCCAAGCGAGTCAAAGCCAGGGCTCCGGCAAAGCCCCAGCCAATAACCCCCACTGAAACTGCGCCCGTACATGAGATACCGACCGAAGCACCGAAAAAAGCTGGCAAATTTAGACTTAGGTGGCTAGTTATATCAGTGGCAGCGGTAGTAGTTGTCGGCTTGGGAATTGCCGCTTGGTGGTGGTTTGCCGGCTCCGCCCCAGAAAAGCTGGTATTTAAGGACGACTTCGGCAACACTGGCAGCGGCTGGTGGGTGAGTTCAGGTGACTGGGGAAGCACAGGATATTCGAACGGCGAGTTGAAGATGCAGAGGAAAACCGCAGGCTGGGGGTATGCAGACAACGAAAATATAGGCCGGCAGACCGATTTCATCGTCGAAGTCGCTGCTAGGAAAATACCCGAGGGAGAAGACACCACCGATTGCAGCATCCTCTTCCGGCTTCAGGACAACAATAACCTCTACGGGTTCTACGTCCAGCCAAGGGGCAAGTACTCGGTGTGGAAAAGGGTGGAAGGCAAATGGACTGTATTGATAGACTGGGCCGAATCAGACTACATAAAAACCGGCACCTCCACAAACAAGCTTAAGGTGGTCTGCCAAGGACAAAAGATGGATTTCTACATCAACGGCCACAAGGTCAATACCATCAAGGACAACACCTTCGTCTCAGGCCAAATCGCCCTATCTGTGTACAGCGAAGAGTCCACCCCCACAACGGAATACCGTTTCGACAATTTCAGGGTCTACGCCCTCAAGACACCAGTCGAGAAAGAGCCGAGCGGAAAGCCGCTGTTCGAAGACGACTTCAGCAGCTCCAACAGCGGCTGGTGGGTTGGTTCAGGCGATTGGGGAGGCGTGGCATATTCGAATGGCGAGCTAGTCATGTACAGAAAAGAGGGAGGTAACTGGACATATACAACAAATGAAAACATAAGCCAACAGACCGATTTCGCCGTTGAAGTCGATGCTAGGAAGATACCCGAAGGCATGGATTTTAACTATTGTGGCATTCTTTTCCGGTTTCAAGATGCAGACAACTACTACGGGTTTTTTGTCAACAGCAAGGGCGAATACGATATAGGAAAGTCAGTTAGTGGACAATTCAGCAAGCTTAAAGACTGGACACGATCAGACTACATTAAGACCGGCACATCCACCAATAAGCTCAAGGTCGTCTGCAAGGGGACCACAATCGAGGTCTACGCCAACGGTCACAAACTTGCCACCGTTGAAGACAACAGCTTATCCGCAGGAGAAATCGCACTGGAAGTCTTTACCAACGAGTCCACCCCCACAACGGAATACCGTTTCGACAATCTCAAGCTGTATCCGGCAGGAGCACTGGGGGAAACGTCCGTCACTGAACCAACTGCCTCCGAGGCCACATCTGCCGAAGAAGCAGCATCTGAAGGCACTTCAACTGAATCCACCGGCGAATGGCTCCTATATTCAAGTGATGCCTTCGGATTCTCCGTTGAATATCCCTCATCCTGGTCGCTGAATACGTTTATGGAATTCCTAGGGACTGTCCTCATAACAGAGCCAGGCGGCAAAGCAGTTATCAGTACATCCGTCCTACCTGTAGGGAGCGTTATACTGGATGATCTTGTCAGTGGGATAACAGACTACCAAAAACAGAACGATTTCTACTATGAACTTATTTCCAACAACCCTGTAACTCACCAGGGAATTAGCGCCAGAATTGTAGAGTGCGTGTATCAAGAGGAGGCAGAAAAACCCAGGTACAGAAGCAGCCAGCTATTTACAATCGTCGATGGAATGAAATATAGCATCGAGCTGAGAGTGACGCCACCGGCAGACTACGGTTCCTACTCCCAGTTATTCCAGAAGGTTATGGCAAGCTTTCACGTTCCTTAGCTAGACCTCTTGCTGAAGCTTCTCACCGGCCCAAGAGAAAAGACGTTGGGGCTAAGGCTAAAGATGCGCTTTCGTTTAGCCACTTGCAGTCGCCTTTCCGCAAAATTGTAACCGTTTAGTATGGCACTTTTACCAAGTGCGCCGCTTGCGATCAACCTGTTAAAAAATTCACCCTTTCCTCTCCCATCAAGGGAGAAGGAAATTTAATATACCGCAGAGATTGACCACGAATGCTTTTTTTGCTAAACTACCGTTTTGGTTATTCAAGTCCGCGGAGAGCCAAGTGCCTGATGAACTAGCTAAGATAGTGGCTGAATACAAGGGGGAAAAGGGCGCATTAATTCCAATCCTACAAAAAGTCCAGGAAAAATTCGGTTATCTATCTGAAGAGGCAATTTCAGAGATAGCTAAATCATCACGAATGTCGGAAAGCGAAGTCTTTGGAGTTGCATCTTTTTATGCCCAATTTTATTTCACTCGCCGTGGCCAGCACACCGTGAAAGTCTGCTTAGGCACTGCATGTCATGTCCGCGGAGGTGAGAAAATTCTGGACGAAATCAAGAGGGAACTTGGTGTTGAATCCGGTGGCACAACAGAAGACTACAAATTCAGCTTAGAGAGAGTAGCCTGCTTCGGTTCCTGTGCTCTAGCTCCGGTATTGGTGATAAACAAAGATGTTTATGGACGGATGACAGTTGCCAAGTCAAAAGAGACTGTAAACAAATACCGATGAAGGCCTAGTGTCATGACTTTCGAGAAAATCCACAAACAAGCAGTCTCAGAGTGGGAAGCGCTGCAATCAAGTAGTAAGCCGCGGCTCTTGGTGGGTGCCGGTACCTGTGGTAGTGCCGCTGGAGCCATGGATGTTCTCAAAGTTATTAATGAAGAACTGGCACGACAAAACATAGAGGCTATTGTTATCCAGGTCGGCTGCATGGGGTTATGTTTCGCCGAACCGATGATGGGCATAGTTAAGCCGGGGCACCCACAAGTCATCTACGGCAATTTAACACCTGAGATTGCTACTCAGATTGTTAAGGACTACCTGGTAGCCGATAACCCTCGTGCTGATTTAGCTCTAGGTTACGCGGGTGACGGCAAGGCTGATGGCATTCCCAACTTGTTCGAACTACCAGTGCTCAAGCCACAGGTCCGCGTAGTTCTGCACAACTGCGGTTTCATCGACCCCGAGAACATAAACCACTACATCGCTAACGGTGGCTACAGTGGGCTGGTCAAGGCATTAAAGATGTCCCCAGAAGCAATAATTGAAGAGATTAAGAAGTCAGGCTTGCGTGGCAGAGGCGGCGCCGGTTTCTCAACAGGGCAGAAATGGGATTTCTGCCGGAAAGCACCGGGGAGAGAAAAATATATAATTTGCAATGCCGACGAAGGTGACCCGGGCGCCTTCATGAACCGCTCACTACTAGAAGGTGACCCTCATTCAGTCCTGGAGGGGATGGCTATCGGGGCTTACACCATAGGAGCCAACCAAGGCTATATTTACTGTCGTGCCGAATACCCATTAGCTCTGGAAAGACTGAGGCTAGCTCTACGGCAAATGGAAGAGTATGGCTTTATTGGAGATAACATACTTGGCTCCGGCTTCGATTTTCACCTAAAGATTAAAGAGGGAGCAGGGGCGTTTGTTTGCGGTGAAGAAACAGCTTTGATGGCCTCCATAGAAGGTAAGCGGGGAATGCCTCGGTCACGACCTCCCTTTCCAGCAATATCAGGATTGTGGGGCAAGCCGACAAATATTAATAATGTGGAAACCTGGGCAGACACAGCACGTATCTTGCAAAAAGGCAGCGAATGGTATGCCGGGTATGGCTCAGAAAAAAGCAAAGGAACGAAGACCTTTGCCCTTGTAGGAAAGGTTGAGCGCACCGGGCTTATCGAAGTACCCCTAGGCATCACCTTGCGTCAAATAATATACGAAATCGGCGGTGGAATACTCAAAGGCAAGGAGTTCAAAGCCGTGCAAACCGGCGGCCCTTCAGGAGGCTGCCTGCCACCATCAATGCTCGATTCACCTGTTGACTATGAATCGCTAGCTGCTGCCGGCTCAATCATGGGCTCAGGCGGCATGATTGTTGCCGACGAAGACACCTGCATGGTCGATCTGACAAAGTACTTCCTTAATTTCACACAGGCTGAATCCTGCGGTAAATGTCCACCCTGCCGGGTTGGTACACGGCAAATGCTGGGCATTCTGGACCGCATTACTCGAGGCGAAGGCAAACCCGAAGATATAGCGCAGCTTGAGAGGATAGCCATAACAGTGAAGCAAGGCTCACTCTGTGGCTTAGGTCAAACCGCCCCTAACCCGGTGCTGACCACCATCCGCTATTTCCGCAATGAATACGAGGCTCACATTAATGAGAAGCGCTGCCCGGCCCGGGTATGTAAGAATTTGATTTCGTTCTATATTTTGCCGGACAAATGTCAAGGTTGCATGATCTGCCTCAGAGCCTGTCCTGTGGAGGCAATCACTGGTGACAAAAGAATGATTCACATCATCGACCAGGATAAATGTATTAAATGCGGGACATGCACTGATGTCTGCCCACCACGCTTTGCTGCCATAACAAAGGTTTCAGGTGAGCAAATCGAAGTCCCTCAGCAGCCAGTACCTATCGAGGCATCTGCTTAACAGGAGCTAGTATGATTGTCGGCGAAGAGACTAGAATTATGAACCTGACTATAGACGAGCAGCAGGTCAATGTAAAGGAGGGTGCCACAGTACTTGAGGCAGCCCGACAGGCAGGAATATATATTCCAACATTGTGTTATCATCCCAGCCTTACTCCATACGGAGCCTGCCGCTTGTGCATCGTAGAGATTGAGAATTTGCGTGGTTTTCCCACGGCCTGTACTACGCCGGTAACTGAAGGCATGGTGGTAAGAACCAATACTCCACAGCTCCAGGAGCTTAGACGAAGTATCTTTGAACTTATTCTGGCAGAACATCCCAAGCAATGCCTTACCTGCTCTAAGAATTTGCGTTGCGAGCTACAAGAGATTGCCTCCCGCATTGGAGTGGAGGAGATTACTCTCTCCCCTATCCGCAAGGAGCTACCGGTTTACCAGGACAGCCCATTTTTCGACCGCGATTACAATCTTTGCATACTCTGCGGCCGTTGCGTCCGAGTATGTCAAGAGGTTAGAGGAGCTGGAGCAATTACCTTTACCTATCGAGGCAGCCAGGCATTAGTCGGCACTGCTTTTGACAAGACATTGGAAGACTCAGGATGTCAATTCTGCGGGGCTTGTGTTGATATCTGTCCCACCGGCGCCCTGATGGACCGCTACAGCAAGTGGCTGGGGCTACCTGAACGCTCAGTAATTACCACCTGCCCCTACTGTGGAGTTGGTTGCCAGTTAAGCCTCGAAGTAAATGGAGGCAAGGTTGTCCGTTCAGTACCCGTCCTGGAAAATTCAGTAAATCAAGGACAGGCCTGTGTCAAAGGGCGTTTTGGCATTGCTGAGTTTGTCCATCATACTGAACGCTTGACCACACCCTTAATACGAAAGAACGGTGAACTTGTTGAGGCAAGCTGGGATGAGGCCTTAGACTTAATAGCAGACAAGCTGGGCAGATACAAAGGAGACCAATTCGCCTTTATCGCCTCAGCTAAGTGCACCAATGAAGAAAACTATGTGGCACAAAAATTCACACGCATAGTAATGCAGACCAACAATGTGGACCACTGTGCCCGTCTCTGACATTCCCCCACGGTGGCCGGTCTGGCCGCCAGTTTCGGTAGCGGTGCTATGACCAACTCTATCAGCGAAATCAAAGATGCTGCCTGTATCTTAGTCATCGGCAGCAATACCAGCGCCGGTCATCCGGTTATTGCACTGGAAATAAAGAAGGCAGTGCGCGATGGTGGCAGACTTATCGTTGCCAATCCTCGAGAGATTGAGCTTTGCCGCTATGCTGATATATGGCTGAGACACCTTCCGGGCAGTGACGTTGCCCTGCTCATGGGCATGATGAAGGTTATTTCAGACGAAGAACTGGCTGAGCTACCCTTTATCAGCGAATGCTGTGACAATTTCGACAACTTCAAGGAATCGCTGAAGAATTTTGACCTTGACTTCGTAGAAAAGGCTACTGGTGTGCCACAAAACACTATAATCGAGGCAGCTCGATTATATGCCACGTGCAAACCGGCAACCATAATTTATGCCATGGGCATTACCCAGCACAGCCATGGTACTGACAACGTACTGGCAGTCGCTAACCTGGCTATGTTGACCGGCAATATGGGCAGGCCTTCAACCGGTGTAAATCCACTGCGGGGGCAGAACAATGTCCAGGGTGCCTGTGACATGGGCGCCTTGCCCAACGTTTACACCGGCTATCAAAGGGTTGACAATCCTGACATTCAAAAGAAGTTTGAAATCGCCTGGAGAAGTGACTTGAGTCCAACTCCGGGATTAACCTTAACAGAGATGCTCGATGCTGCTTGCGATGGGAAGATTAAAGCAATTTACGTAATGGGCGAGAATCCGATATTGAGCGATGCTGACGCCAACCACACTGAGAAGGCACTGAAAAAGCTAGAACTCTTAATAGTTCAAGACCTTTTCCTGACCGAGACCGCACGGCTGGCAGATGTAGTTTTGCCAGCAGTCAGCTTCGCCGAAAAGGATGGCACTTTCACCAATACCGAACGGCGCATACAACGAGTGAAAAAGGCAATCGAACCTGTAGGCAACTCCAAGCCTGACTGGTGGATTATATGCCAGCTGGCCAGGAGAATGGGTGCCCAGAATTTCGACTTCGAGAACCCATCTGAAGTGATGGAGGAAATCGCCAGATTGACGCCCAGCTATGGAGGCGTCAGCTACGAACGCCTGGAAGAATGTGGACTGCAATGGCCTTGTCCAACTAAAGACCACCCAGGGACACCTATATTGCACGTAGGTAGATTCGTCTGCGGCCTGGGAAAATTCACACCGCTGCAATATAAGCCACCTGCTGAGCTACCTGACAAAGAATATCCGCTCATGCTTACCACGGGGCGCAGCCTGTATCACTATCACACTGGCACCATGACACGGAAGATCACCGGCCTCAATGCCCTTGAACCAGAGGGGGTAGTAGAGATAAATCCGTCGAATGCTTCTTCCCTGAAAATTAAGGATGGCAATATAGTCAAAGTGGTTTCACGTCGCGGTGAATTAACAGCCAAGGCAAAAGTAACTGAGAAGTCACCACAAAATGTTGTTTACATGACCTTCCATTTCGCTGAGAGCGCAGTCAATCTACTGACTAACCCGGCATTAGACCCAATAGCCAAAATCCCAGAACTGAAAGTATGCGCCGTCAAAATTGAAAAAGCGCCCAAGAAATAAATACACGGAGCTGCCGGGATAATAAAGATTATGTCAACTGATTTAAGAAAACAAATGCGTGAGCTACTTGACCCTTTGCAGGGGCACAAAGTCATTCTAATACCAGCTCTCCAGGCTGTGCAAGAGAAATTTGGCTATTTGCCTGAAGCGGCCATGGAGGAAATCGGACGCGTGGCTGGCGTGTCGCCAAACGTGGTCTACGGAGTAGCCAGCTTCTACGCACAGTTCAGGACAACTCCCGTAGGCAAAAAACATGTTACAGTATGCCAGGGCACTGCATGCCACGTGCGCGGCGCCGCCCGAATTCTGGAAGCTATTGAACGTGCTCTGGATATTAAAGCAGGTGAAACAACCCCCGACCTAGGGTATAGCCTGGAAACAGTTGCCTGCATAGGAGCCTGCGCACTTGCCCCTACACTGAGAGTAAACGAGGACACCCATGGCAAGTTAACTACGAACGATATCGAAAAACTTTTCTCGAAAATTGCTAGACAAGAGGAGACTTCTGACTCGTAATGGAAGCAAAGCTAAATGGCGAATATACAATCCTTGTATGTCAAGGAACCGGCTGCGTATCTTCTAAATCTGACAGAATTACCCAGGCGCTCGAGAACCATATTAAGCAATCAGGACTGTCTAAAAACGTGCATGTAAAACTTACCGGGTGCCACGGTTTCTGCCAGCAAGGCCCTATCGTCATTGTTGAACCTGAAGGGATTTTTTATACCCAGGTCAAAGAAGAAGATGTGGCAGAAATCGTACAATCCCATATTGTAGACAGGAAATACGTAGAACGATTGTTTTATCATAACCCTGTCACCGACGAGGTTATTCCTCTATACAAGGATATCCCTTTTTACAGTCGGCAACACCGCCTAATACTGCGTAACTGCGGGCATATCAACCCTGAACAAATTGACGATTATCTGGCTACTGGCGGCTATGCAGCATTGAAAAAGGCTATTTCCGAAATGGAACACACCCAAATCATTGAGGAGATTAACCGTTCAGGACTGCGGGGAAGAGGTGGTGCCGGATTTCCCACAGGGAAGAAATGGGACGAGGCCCATAAAGCAAAAGAACAGCCCAAATATGTGGTATGTAATGCCGATGAGGGAGACCCGGGAGCATTTATGGACCGTTCTGTTCTAGAAGCCGACCCGCACTCTGTTATTGAAGGGATGGCTATCGCTGGCTATGCTATCGGCACATCTGAAGGCTATATATATGTCCGCGCTGAGTACCCATTGGCAGTGAAGCGGCTCCGCATTGCCATAGCACAAGCCAAGGAACGCAAACTACTAGGAAAAAATATCATGGGCAGCGGATTCAACTTCGACATCGAGATAATGCAGGGTGCTGGGGCTTTCGTTTGCGGCGAAGGCAGTGCCCTGATGTATTCAATAGAAGGCAAGCGAGGAATGCCCCGGGTAAGGCCGCCGCGGTCAGTGGCAGCAGGGCTGTGGGGCAAACCTACATCTCTGAATAACGTCAAAACATATGCCAGCGTACCCTTGATTATCAACAGGGGTGCAGACTGGTATAGAAGTATAGGCACCGAGGGCAGCAAAGGAACAGCAGTGTTTGCTCTCACCGGCAAGATAGCCAATAGCGGCCTGATTGAAGTACCAATGGGAGCTACTCTCCGCGAGGTCGTTTTTGACATTGGAGGTGGTGTCCAGGAGGGCAAGAAATTCAAAGCTGTTCAGACAGGCGGCCCGTCTGGTGGCTGTTTGCCTGAGAGTGCATTAGACCTAACGATCGACTTCGAGTCACTAACTAAGGCCGGTTCTATGATGGGGTCTGGAGGCATGGTGGTAATGGATACAGACACTTGCATGGTAGACCTGGCACGTTTTTTCCTCAACTTCTGCTGCAATGAATCATGTGGCAAGTGCGTGCCATGCCGAGAGGGACTGCCTCTAATGATTGACATCATGCACAAGATAACCCGAGGTGAAGGAGATTTACACGATATCGACCACCTGCTTGATTTAGGTGAGACAGTAACGAAGAGTGCCCTATGCGGATTGGGAACAACCGCCCCTAACCCTGTGCTGTCAAGTATTCGCTATTTCCGGGACGAGTGGGAGGCTCATGTCATCGACAAAAAGTGCCCGGCACTAGTGTGCAAGGCTCTTATAAATTTCTACGTACTCCCCGACAAATGCGCTGGCTGTGGTATCTGCCTCCGAGCCTGCCCTGTGGAGGCAATCAGCGGGGGCAAGAGGCTAGTCCACGTCATCGACCAGGAGAAATGCATCAAGTGTGCAACTTGCCTCGAGAAATGCCCTGAGCGCTTCAGCGCCATAGCCAAGGTGACAGGAGAGCAAATCGCCGTGCCCAAAGAGCCAGTACCGATAGGCACACCTTAAACATAGCGTGTAAAAATGGGTATTATTACTCTAACTATAGACGGTATAGAGGTCAGGACTACCGAGGGCAAAAGAATCCTGGAAGCAGCACTGGATGCTGGCATTTACATCCCTAATTTGTGTGCGCTGCGAGATATTAAACTGCCTTTCGGAGCCTGCCGTCTATGCCAGGTGCAAATAGAAGGCAGACGGAGCGCCATCACCGCCTGCAGCGAACCCGCAGTCAACGGCATGGTCATTCTGAGCAACACACCTGAAGTAAACAGCCTGCGCCAAAAAATTCTAGAAGTAATGCTGGCCAGGCATCCACATGACTGCCTAACCTGCTGGAGGAGGGAGAGATGCCAGCCATTCGATATATGCCTGCGCAATGTGGCAGTAACTGAGCGCTGTGTTACCTGCCCAAAAAACGGACGGTGTGAACTCCAGCAAGCAGTTGATTTCATCGGCCTTGATGGAATGCCTTTCCCCTACACCCCCAAAGGACTACCTGTCGAAAGGGACAATCCTTTCATTGTCCGCGACAACAATCTGTGTATTCTCTGTGGCCGTTGTATTAGGGTCGACCAGGAGATGTTGGGCTTCGAAGCTATAGCTTTCAATCTCCGCGGAGCCAGGACTTATATCGGCGGCGCATTCGGAAAACCCCTTATCGAGTCGGGATGCACCTTCTGCGGTTCCTGCGTAGAAGTTTGTCCGGTAGGAGCACTGATGGACCGCGGCGACGAATGGAATCGATGGCCTGACCGTGAGGCCGCTTCAATCCGCTGCAAATATGCCTGCCCTGTAATGTTAGATGTACCACGCTTCATACGTTTCATCAGGGAAGGAAAATATGCCGAAGCCGTGGCTGTTATCCGCGAAAATGTTCCTTTCGCTTCCATCTGTAGCCTTATTTGCGAGCATCCTTGCGAAATTGCCTGCCGCCGCCGCGATCTCGACCAGCCTGTTGCCATCAGAGCCTTAGAGCGCTTTGCCGTCGAACGTTCCGGCAAGGCTGAGCCTGTGAAAGGCTCAAAAGCTGCGGCCTCAGGCAAAAAGGTAGCCATCGTCGGATCAGGGCCTACGGGGCTTACCGCGGCCTATTACCTAGCCAAAAAAGGTGGACATGCCGTGACCATATTTGAAAGCTCCAGTCAGCCCGGTGGCATGATGCGAACATCGATACCTGAATATACACTGCCTCGAAATATCCTGGATGCAGAAATAGAAGCCCTGACAAAGCTGGGAGTTAAAATAAAAACTAAGTCCAAGGTAGAATCGGTTGACAAGCTAATTAAAGAAGGCTACGATGCCGTGCTTTTGGCTATCGGAGGCATGCCGGAAATCCCTGAACAATTTGGCGTTGAGGTCAACGAGGAAAATGCCATCCAGGTTGACACTGAAAACCTGATGACGAACAAAAAGGGCGTCTTTGCTGGGGGTGATACAGTGACTAAAAAATCGTCATTTATTGAAGCCGTGGCTGCCGGCAGGAAAGCAGCAATCTCCATTGATAGATACCTGGGTGGTAGCGGCGACATCAGCGAAGTCCTGGCACCTGTCATAGAAGGTGTACCCAGGGTAGGCAGAATTGACAATTTCGCTCAAAGAAAAAGGCAAGAGATGCCTACGGCAAAGCCAGCCAAGCAAATTGGCAACTTCACCCAAGTCGAGCTCGGGTTCAGCGATGGGCTAGGAAATGAAGAGGCAAAGCGATGCATGGGCTGCGATCTGAGATTTGCCGTGGCTCGCATGGTAGCTGGTCCAGAAGACAAAGTTAATAAGGCGGGTAGAGAGATTGAACCCTCCCTCTATTCGTCATCGCGAGGAGCGTAAGCGACATGACGCTCTCGATGATAGGAAGGCTGAATGTAGGGACAGACCTTCAGGTCTGTCCGTGGCATTACAGACATGCGTTTCGGACAGGTCTAAAGACCTGTCCCTACATGCTGTGTGATTGCCACGCTTCGCTCGCAATGACAGAAGGGAAAGGCTTGGAATGGGGAGGAATTAATAAGTATTTTATTCGATAATACAGTTTTGAATAAATCATGAATTGTTCCAATCGGTCTCATTCCGGGGGCGATTATGTATAAAATTGTGGCTAAAGAGAAGCTCTGTCCTGTAGTCGACTTCATGAAAATCGAGGCACCGGCAGTAGCCAAAAAGGCTAAAGCAGGCCAATTTGTCGTTGTCCGAGTTGATGAGGTTGGCGAACGCATCCCGCTTACCCTAGCCGATTGGGATGATAAAGAGGGCACTGTTACCCTTGTAGCCATGCAGGTAGGAACCACTACCTATAAACTAGCCAAACTCAACACCGGTGACCAAATATTAGATTTGATTGGCCCTCTAGGATTATCTTCAGAAATAGATAATTTCGGCACTGTGGTCTGTGTTGGCGGTGGCGTTGGCGTAGCTCCTGTATATCCGATAGCCAGAGCGCTAAAGCAAGCCGGAAACAAGGTTATCACCATAATGGGCGCACGAAGCAAAGACCTGCTTTTCTGGGAAGACCGCCTGAGAAGCGTCAGCCACGAGCTGATAGTCACCACCGATGATGGCTCCTACGCCCGCAAGGGAGTGGTCACCGAGCCCTTGAAGGAAATATTGGAGAAAAACAAACAAATCAGCCGTGTCATTGCCATCGGCCCGGCTATAATGATGAAATTCTGCTCTTTAACCACCAAGCCTTTTGGCGTCACCACCCTTGTTAGCCTCAACTCGATTATGGTCGATGGCACCGGCATGTGCGGCTGCTGCCGCGCTTCTGTAGAGGGTAGCACCAAGTTCGTCTGCGTTGACGGCCCGGAATTCGATGGGCACCAGGTTGACTGGGACCTTGTGTTCAACCGCCAGCGGATTTACTGTGATGAAGAAAGGCAATCACTGGAACTGTGGAAAACCCACCAGTGTCAGCATTCTTAAAATCGGAGAGTAAAGGTGGAGGAAAAAGCCAAACCAAAGCTCGATTTGAATAGAGTGGCTATGCCCCGCCAAGACCCGAAAGCCAGGGCAAGAAACTTCAATGAGGTGGCGCTGGGCTATACTCACGACATGGCACTTCAGGAAGCCAACCGCTGTATTCAATGCCCCAAGCGTCCCTGTGCTGACGGCTGTCCGGTTAATGTAGACATCCCCGAATTCATCAAGGCAATACGAGACAATGATATGGCCGAGTCGGTGAGGATAATGAAGGGCAAAAATGCCCTACCAGGCATCTGCGGACGGGTCTGCCCACAGGAGACACAATGCGAGGAGGTATGCACACTATCCAAGAAAGGCGCACCAATAGCCATCGGCAGGCTGGAACGATATGTGGCTGACTGGGAACGGGAACATAGCGCAGAGCTGGCTACATCTCCCAACCTACTACCATCGACAGGCAAGAAGGTGGCTGTAATCGGCTCAGGGCCTGCGGGACTGACCTGCGCCGCCGACCTAGTTAAATTCGGACACAAAGTGACCATCTTCGAGGCGCTACATGTTGCCGGCGGAGTGTTGATGTACGGTATACCCGAGTTCAGGCTACCCAAAGCCATTGTCCAGGGTGAGGTAGATTATGTCAAGTCACTGGGGGTAGAAGTCAGGCTTGACTCGGTGATGGGCAAACTGGCCACTGTGGATGAGCTACTGGAGAGCAACTATGATGCCGTCTTCCTGGGCACCGGTGCCGGGTTGCCCATGTTCCTGGATATACCCGGCGAGAATTTCAACGGCGTCTATTCAGCCAACGAATTCCTCACCCGTGTGAACTTGATGAAAGCCTATCTCTTCCCCGAGTACGATACCCCAATAAAGATAGGAAAGAAAGTAGCCGTTGTCGGCGGTGGTAATGTAGCTATGGACTCTGCCCGCTGTGCTTTGAGACTGGGCGCAGATGAAGTTTACATCATATACCGACGGTCTCGGGTTGAGATGCCAGCAAGACATGAGGAGGTGGAAAACGCCGAGGAGGAAGGGATTATCTTTAAGCTCCTCACCAATCCGAAACGATTTATAGGCAATGACCAGGGCTGGGTAACGGCAATGGAGTGCTACGGAATGGAACTCGGTGAGCCTGATGCCAGCGGCAGACGCCGCCCCATCATTAAGGAAGGCAGCGAGTTCACCATTGAGGTTGATGTAGCCGTTGTGGCGCTGGGAACTACTCCCAACCCTCTGATTCCATCTACCACAAAGGGACTGGAGACGAGGAAAAACGGCACTGTGATGGCTAATGAGGAAACGGGCAAGACAGTAAAGGACAGGGTCTGGGCGGGAGGTGATGTCGTCACCGGCGCCGCCACCGTTATCAGCGCCATGGGTGCTGGCAAGCGAGCTGCCGCCTCAATAGATGCCCATCTAAAAAGCACCAAGTCCTAAGCACCAAATTTCAAATAGTCGAACTTGGGAATTTGCTTCTATTTTCACTACGGATGTAGGTTGGAGCGCAGATGCTCCAACCTACCCAAGAAGGTCATCGCGAGGAGCAATGGCAACGTGGCGATCTCAGCAAAAGGCAGACGCTGGTTGCCAGGCAGAGATTGCTTCGCTGCGCTCGCAATGACGGATTTGTTTAGGATTTAGGACTTCGAATTTTAGATTTGGCAGTGCCTTTCGGGCGGGGTGTGGCCAATAGGCGCTTTATCTCCGTGCTCAACTTCTTAACATCAAACGGCTTGTGAATATATGGAACTCCTGTCCTGGCAATAAAGGCTTCAGTATCCACCCCTATAACATCACCGGTGATGAAGACTACCCGTTGCGCCAAGGACTCAGCTATCTCCTTAATACGCTCATACAGCTCGCTACCGCTCATTCCGGGCAACTTGATGTCCAGCAGTATGAGGTTATACCTGTTACTCTTAATCCTATTCAAGGCGTCCTTGCCATCGTCCGTGGCCTCCACCTCATGCCCCTCCTCAGTCAGAACCTGGCTTAACAGGCGCCTTACCACCGGCTCATCATCCACCACCAGTATCTTGCCTTTAGCTGCCTTTTTCGGTTCGCGGGCTGGCTTGACTTGCCTGGGACGTTTCTCCTCAGTAACTATGGGCAATTCCACGATGAAGGTAGCCCCCTTGTCCAGCTTGCTTTCAGCCCATATCCTGCCACCGTGCTCGGTTACTATGCCGTGGCAGATGCTCAAGCCAAGCCCCGTCCCCTTGCCTATCTCTCTGGTGGTAAAGAAGGGGTCGAATATCCTATCCAGGTTCTCCTCAGCTATACCAAGCCCATCGTCTTTGAATGATATACGGATAGCATTACCTAACTGCTCTGTCTTGATTATGAGCTTCCCTTTACCACGGGCCAATTTCATCTCCATCTCGGCATTTATAATCAAATTTAGGAACACCTGCTGGAGCTGGCCAGGGTCGGCAAAAGTTAAAGGCAGGTCGGAAACAAGCTTGGTGGTGACCTTTATATTACTCGTCCCTAACTCATAGGCACGCAGGCGTAAGACAACCTCGATAACCTGGTTAATATCGACAACCGTACGCTCCGGCCTAGTCTGGCGAGCGAAAGTAAGTAGACCCTTTACAATACCAGCTACTCGCTTAGCCCCGTCATGGATAACCTCTAAATCACTCCTGATGTGCTCAGGAACATCTTCTTGCATCAGCAACTCGGAATAACCGATAACGCCGGTAAGCGGGTTATTTATTTCGTGGGCAATGCCGGCTGCCATCTCACCCACAGAAGCCAGGCGGCTAGCGAGCTGAGCCTTTTGCTCAAATTCCCTCCTCTCCTCTTCAGCCTTTTTTCGTTCACTGATGTCCCGCATGACTCCCAGAATACCGATAGCTCGACCAGCCGGGTCACGCATGAAGTTCATTTTCAGCTCTACCCATAAGGTGGAGCCGTCACGACGAAGTATCTCCACTTCCAGTGTCCGTGACCTGGTCGGGTCCAGTGGTGTGACGTTTGCCATGACCAATTCCTCAGCAAAAGTCTTCATGGCGAGCTCTTGGGAAGACAACGTCAGAAGCTGGCCAATTGACATTGACATAACCTCTTCAGCGGTGCGGCCTCCAAGATATTTAACAGACGGACTGACATAGATGAACCGTAAATCCATATCCATAGCCCAGATAACATCTCTCACGTTTTCAGCCAGCAAGCGGTAACGCACTTCACTTGCCCGCAGTGCCTCTTCAGCTTTTTCCCGCTCAGTGATATCTTCACCAGAGCTAAGAGTACCAATAATTTTGCCCACTGCATCCTTTAAAATGACATTATGCCAGGCGATGATTCTCTCCCCCCCGTTTCTGTTCAAGACAGGATTCTCAAAATACTCAACAGGTTCAACTTCTCCAGCCATCAATTTATTGAAAACCGCTTTTACTTCATCCCTGACTCTTTCGGGAATTAATGTGTCAAACCAATTCTTGCCAATTATCTCTTCCTGTTTGTACCCCAAAATCTGGCAACCCTTCCTGTTTATTAAACTAACTCTGCCATCAGCATCGTTGGCTATAAACATAACCCCAGCAACATCAAGATACCGTTGTGCCCTATCTTTCTCCTGCTGCAATTGCTCCTCAAACTTCTTGCGCTGTTTCTCCCGCTCTATAGATTCAATGCCGAAAGAGACATTGGCTGCCATACGGTCGAGCAATGTGGCCTCCTGCTCGGTGAAGAAATTCGTCTCAGCAGCATAAAAGCTGAGAGCGCCGATAACCTTAGCCCCGAGCCGCAACGGAAAAGAGGCACTAGAACGATAGCCACGTTTGGCGGCTTCAACACGCCAGGGATGCATACGCGGGTCCTGCTCCCAATCGTTGCAGATATCATATCTGCCCTCTCGAATAGCAGTGCCCGTGGGACCACGACCATCCGGAACGTCGTCAATAGATATTTTGACCCTCTTTAGATATCTATCCTCAAATCCGTGATAGGCAACCGGCTTCACTACATGAGTATCAAGGTCAACTAAGCCAACCCACACCATCCGAAACCCACCATCATCAACAGCAATGCGGCATATCTCCTGACAAAGCTTCTCTACCTCGTGAATGCGGACAACGGCTTCATTGGTACTACCCAACACAGCATACAGTCTGCCAAGACGAGCAGCTTTTTCCTCGGCTTGCTTTCTTACAGTAATGTCGCGGGAATTCACGACAATGCCACGTATAGCAGGATGTTCAAGAAGGTTACGCCCGACCACATCGACAATACGCCATGAACCGTCTCCATGCTGCCCTCGCACCTCCATATTGACTGTATCCTCGGGATTCCTCAAAATATAATCGAATCTTTCACCAATAAGAGCTATATCATCAGGATGAACATTCTTGAAAATATCACTACCAATTTCGTCAATTGGATCGCGTCCCCAGATATTTTTATAGTTAGGACTCTGATATTTCACAGTTCCAAGAGAATCGATAATAGCAACGACATCTAACGAATTTTCAATGAGTGCCCGGAAATGTTCTTCACTCTGTCGCAGCATCTGCTCCGCTTGCTTGCGCTCGGTAATGTCCTGATAAATAACCTGGAATTGCTTTTCACCATCCCACAGCACTTTTCCGCGGGACACCAATAGATTTCGAACTTGTCCATCTTTACGCACAGTGCTGATCTCGTAATTGGGGGAAACATATTCTCCTCGTTTCCTCTTCTCTTTCCTTTCCCTGTGCTCCTCATAGCTCTCAGGAGTGTAACGCTGTCTTCTAGGCACGGCTTCCAGTTCCTCAAGACTACTGTAGCCATAGATATCGAGCAAAGCCTGGTTGGCGTAAAGCGTCTTTCCATCTTCACTGACAATGCGTATGCCCAAAGGCGAGTTTTCTATTGAGTCGCGGAAGTTCTGCTCTGAGAGGCGTAGAGATTCTTCAGCCCGCTTGCGCTCAGTAATGTCCAACACTGTGAATGTAACACCTCGGCCAGGGTCTGCGGGGTCCATGGGCGCGCTGCTCAGGATGACATCGATTACCGTTCCGTCTTTATGCCTGAAACGCGTCTCCACCGTACCGGCTCCCCACTCAGCGATCTGGCGATACTTTTCCCTCCCAACAAACTCATAGTCCGCATCACTTGCATAAACCATCCGCGCAGACTTGTTAATGAGCTCGTCGCTGGTGTAGCCGGTCATCTCACAGAATCGCTGATTAACTTCCATCAGCACGCGGTTAACCACCACACCAATACCTATCGGTGCGGCGCGGAAGATGCTCCGCAGCATCTCCTCTGCCCGCTTGCGCTCGGTGATGTCACGGACAACAGCTTGCATTGCCGGCTTGCCCTGGTAAAACAGAGGAGCTGCCCTCACCTCAACATCAACCTCTGTGCCATCGAGCTGGACGAATTTTTCTTCGAGAGCGGGAGCCACTATTCCTGTTTCCATTGACTTTCGCATTCGCTCGGCGACAATTTCACAATAGTCCGGGTGGATTACGTCCATCACTGGTTTGCCGATGATTTGGTCGGGGCTTGATGCGCCAAACAACTTCAATCCGGCACTATTTACGAAGACATGCTTGCCTTCGCTGGCAACAAAAATGGCCTCGGGAGATAGCTCTACCAGAAAGCGATACCGCTCCTCGCTCTCTCTCAATGCATCCTCCACCTGCTTGCGTTCGGTGATATCTCTCTGCATCGAGATAGAGTGGAGCAGCTTCCCCCCTGCATCCCTGACGGCATGAGCGCTTAACAGGACAGTTCGCTCTGCACCTTCTTTGGTGATTATGCTTAATTCCTCGTTTTCGAGCTTTCCAGCTTCCTTCCACTTTGCAAATAATCTTCTGGCCTTTGGGCGAGAGCCAGGCACATAGACCATGTCAATAAGCGGTTTTCCGATGACCTCTTCTTTTGTATAACCAAGCGTCTCCAGGGCAACTTCGTTTATATCCAGAATTTCGCCATCTGGCGAAACTATATAGCAGTACACAGGGGCGTCTTCGAAGAATGTCCTGAACCTCTCTTCACTCCTCCGTAGTTCCTCCCCAGCCCGCTTGCGCTCGGTGATGTCCTGACATATCGTCTGAATGAACTCCCTATCCCCAATAGTGGTCAGCCTGGCACTCAGAAGAACATCGTAGGGAGTGCCATCTTTACGCCTGAGTTGCGTCGGATAATCAACAACACCACCATGTTGCCTGACTTCTTGCAACAACGCCTGTCTATCTGCCTTATTAACATACGTATCAGCCAGATTAATCTTAGTGAACTCCTCAGCCGAGTAGCCGGTGATGGTCTCCATGGCCTTATTAAGGCTTATCACCTTACCATCAGTCGAGGCAAAACCGATTCCAAACGGGGCATTATCGAATACATGGCGGTACCATAGCTCACTTTCCTCTAGTGCCTCTTCCAACTTTTTGCGCTCGGTGATATCCTTAACATAAACACAAAGGCCGTCCTTCGTGGGATAAGCACTGATATCAAAAACGAAATCTCTGCCACCAATAGCAAAGTTATTAATGAAATGTTGCGCCTCTTTCGTTTTCATCGCCCGTCGGTACGCATCCGCAGCTATTCTGGTGGCTTCGTCATCCGGGAAAATGTCAGTGAGACGTTTACCCAGCGCGTCTTTAGCTGAGATGCCAGTAAGTTCTTCGCTGGCTTTGTTCCAATACGTGTACCTCAGCTTTTCGTCCATGGCGAAAAAGACATCGGTGATGCTTTCGGCAATTTCCTTGTATTTCGCCTCGCTTTCCCTCAAAGCTTCTGCCATCTTCTTGCGCTCGGCTGCTGAGACCTCCAGTTCGGCAATCCGCCGGCGCAATTGCCCCAGCTCATCGATGAGCTGCTCTTTGGTCTTTTTCACGTCCTTCATCTCCCACCTCCTAAAAATAGATTGGCGTTATTCGTGGTTACAATAGGAAACCTTGTTATACACCTCATTTCTACTATGTTCCACACAATATGTCAAGTCAAGGAGGGTAAACGACCATGAGATTGCTTCGCTTCGCTCGCAATCCCATTTTAAGTTCCCCCTTTGACAAAAAGGGATTAAGGTGAAGGAACCTTCATACAAAACTTGACAAATCCCAAGCAAACACTTACAATACCTCCCAATCTAATACGGCAAAGGCTGTGAACAGGACTAGTAGGTCTTTAAGCGAGGCTACAGAGAGTCAGAGCAGGTGAAAGCTGACGCCGGCGCAAAAGGTGAATGGACCTGGGAGCCGCAAACCGAAAGGTTGGTCTAACTAACACGAGTAGGCTTTGACGCAAAGGGTAGCGTTATCATAACCCGGGGTATCGCCCAAGCAATTTAGGGCCGTACCTGAATGAGATGGTCGCTAGACCAACAAGGGTGGCACCGCGAAGTTAAGCCTCTCGCCCCTTAGGCGAGAGGCTTTCTGTTTTTAAAGAGCTTACGAAGGAGGTTTAGGAATGACACCAATATCGTGGATATGGCCCTAGAGGGCCGAGGACAAGTTTTTAATCAGCCCAAACGCGCTTCTCTATTGCCCAAAAAACTTTAAAAGGAGGAAAAAATGAAAGGAAAAGAAACCAAAATCTTATTAACCGAAAAGGAAATGCCGACATCGTGGTACAATATCTTGCCTGACCTGCCCAAGCCATTACCCCCACTGTTGCACCCGGGCACCAAGGAGCCTACAATCCTGCCTCCCCCACTTTTCCCGAAGGGTTTACAAGACCAGGAGTTCAGCAAAGAGCACTCTATAGAAATCCCCGATGAGGTGCTGGATATCTACAAGCTGTGGCGGCCAACTCCCATAATCCGAGCTTATCGCCTGGAGAAAGCGCTGGATACACCAGCTAAAATCTTCTATAAATACGAGGGGGTAAGTCCGGCTGGCAGTCATAAGCTAAACACTGCTGTGGCCCAAGCCTACTATGGCAAGAAAGATGGCATCAAGCGCTTCGCTACTGAGACCGGCGCTGGCCAGTGGGGCAGCGCTCTAGCGCTGGGCTGCGCTTTCTTTGGCCTGGAGCTCAAGGTTTATATGGTCAAGGTGAGCTATAACCAGAAGCCGTACCGTCGTATACTGATGGAGACCTGGGGGGCTAAATGTGTACCCAGCCCCAGTAAGGACACTGAAATAGGGCGCAAAATCCTGGCTGAAGACCCCAATTCGCCAGGGAGCTTAGCCATCGCCATTAGCGAGGCTATAGAGGACGCTTTTGGCCGCGAAGATACCTACTACTCCATAGGCAGCGTCATCAACTCCGTTTTGCTACACCAGACCATAATCGGGCAAGAAGCCAAGAAGCAGATGGAGAAAGCAGACGTTTATCCTGATATCATCGTCGGCTGTATCGGTGGCGGTAGCAACTTCGCCGGTATGTTCCTGCCCTTCGTCAAGGATAAAATCGAAGGCAAGCAGCCAAAACTGCGCATCATAAACGTGGAACCGACGGCTTGCCCCAGCGTGACCAAAGGGCCTTATACCTGGGACTTCGGTGATGTATGCGGAATGGCGCCAATTGCAAAAATGTACACCCTAGGCCATACCTTCATACCACCGGGGATTCATGCCGGCGGGCTTCGCTATCACGGCATGGCACCGATAATCTGCCACCTCCACAAGCTAGGATTTGTCGAAGCTAAGGCAGTACCCCAGGTGGCAACCTTCCAGGCTGGTGTGCAGTTTGCCAGAACTGAGGGCATCATACCAGCGCCAGAACCGAACCATGGCATCAGGGTAGCCATAGATGAGGCCCTGGCTTGCAAGAAGTCTGGTGAGTCCAAGACCATACTCATCGCCCTGAGCGGACATGGTCACTTTGACCTAGCGGCTTATGACGAGTTTCTCACCGGAAAGCTGCAGGATTACGACTATCCCGAGGAAAAGGTAAAGGAAGCCTTAGCCCACCTGCCCAAGGTAGAGTACGTAGAAGCATAGCATACTTCTAAAGAATTGTTCACATCTCCCCCTCCTCCAATCCTCACTGGTGGAGGGAGATGTGAATCCAAAATTCTAAATCCTAAGCACCAAATCACAAATAAATTCAAATATCTAAACTCAAAATTTCAATTTGGTTAGGATTCTGAATTTGGCGGGGACGTGATAAGGGTGCTGGGCTAGAGGGTGATCTTCATATCTTCGTAGCCAATATCTATACCGATTCCCAACTGTTGAGCTATCTCTTTAACTTCCTGCTCAACTTCCTTCTGAAACTGGGGCGGAATATGAATAACGACAACACGCGGTAAATATCCCTTCGTTTCACGGAACTGTATAAGTTCGTCTTTGAGAAGCCCGGCTGACAGATGTCCGACGCTTCTAAGAAAGTCTTGAGTCTTGTTGATGCCGGAGACCTCAATCATGAGCAACTGTGGCGATACGTGCTGCCAACAAGCTGCCAACCCCGGCCCGGTATCACCAGTGTAGAACAAGCTTTTGCCATTCTTAAATGTGACCTGAAATCCGAGGGAAGGCACTGCATGCTGTACTGGTACAGGCAACACATCATAGCCCTGAATATTCTGCCCCTGAAACGGCTCAATAACCTTCAGCCTGAGAAAAGGTTTCTCCTTAGATGGCCATTTAGAAAAGTCGGCGTACATCTTGCCGTCGAGAAGACAGGAATTAACGATGTCTAGAGTATGGCTCAAGGCATAGATATCGACCGACGACAGGAACGTAGCACCGTTAGCTCCCAGAGTGACCAAATCCCGGCTATGATCGAAGTGATGATGAGTAAGTAGAACCGCCCTCACCTTCTGCTGTTCTGACAGCGAGAGGCTCGAGGTAAGACCACCAGCATCCAAAGCTAAGATACCGTCGATGAGAAAGGATACCATCCGCTGTCCTTCAGCCTCACTACTATGAGCACCCAGAATTCGTACCTCCATTTTTCGCGCCTCCGACTTACAGATTTGCCTTGAGCCCGAGCAACTGTTGCACAGGTCTATTAACTTGTTAGCCAACCACACATTATGACCAAGCCAGCTATAAGAATCAAGTTTGTTTTTGCCACAAATAAAGCTCTGTGATAAAATTTGGCACACTTTCAATCGCAGGGAGACTATGAATGAAATATATCCTTATTGCCCTTTTGGTGTTAAGCTTGGTAATAAGCACAGCCGGTTGCTTAGTGCCTCTGCCCATCAATCCAGCACCATCAACACCGAAGGCTGAACCGCCGGCCACTTACACACCCGGGCCACCAATAGACACCGGTTGGACACCACCTAGCACAACAACCGAGGCTCCAACACTGCCCAGCATTGCCGACGTAGTAGAGGAAGTTTACCCGTCGGTGGTAGCCATAAGCACTGAAGTCGTGACTCTGGATATCTTCCGCACGCCACAGACGCAGAAAGGCGCTGGTTCAGGCTGGATTATAGACAAAGACGGCATCATCGTGACCAATAACCATGTGGTCGAAGGAGCCAAGAAGGTAACAGTAGAATTGAGCGATGGCAGAACCTTTGAGGCAACCCCCAAAAACGTACATACAGACCAGTTAACAGACCTAGCAGTCATTAAAATCGATGCTACCAACCTTCCAGCCGCCAGTGTGGGCGCCTCTACACGGCTCAGAGTTGGAGATTGGGTAGTAGCCATCGGCAATCCCCTAGGCCAGGGAATAAGAGCTAAAGAAGGCACTGTCAGTGGCCTGAAAGTGTCTTTAGATGTAGACCAAGGTCAGACTCTGGATGACCTTATTGAAACCTCGGCGGCCATTAACCCAGGTAACAGCGGCGGGCCTTTGGTTAATATGAAGGGAGAGGTCATCGGCATCACCAGCGCCAAAATCGCTGCAGTTGGAGTTGAAGGCCTAGGATATGCCATAAGCACCAAAGCTGCCATACCAATCATTGAGCAGTTGATCAAACAGGGTTACGTGACCCGTCCCTGGCTTGGAGTCACCCTGTATACCGTTGACCAATATGTCGCCATGGTAAACCGTTTACCCGTCAGCAAAGGCGTGGTTGTTGCCTATGTAAAGCCAGGCAGTCCAGCAGCAAAGGCAGGTTTGCAACAGCTTGATGTAATCATTCGCTTCAAAGACAAAGAGGTAACTACGGCTGAGGAACTAATAAGCGCCATACACGATTCAAAAGTTGGAGATGAAGTCGAGATAACCTTCGTCAGAGGTCAAGATACAAATACAACCTCTGCCCACTTGATACAAAGTCCGTCACCGGGCAGCTAGAACGACTAACTCCTACAACAGCCTCTCAAGCTGCTTTTTCGACGCCGAGTAAGATTTCGTAATTGGAAATACGAAACTTCTCAGTATAACTTCCGCTGGGAGGTACTGATGAAATCAGCTCCCGGGACAACGTTTCCTGCTTAATATAGTCGGCAAATTTGGTCATAACCAGTTGAATTGAATCACCGCCTTCATAATAGGTGAAGATATGGTCGGCAATATCCAGACCCGCTGAGCGGCGCATGGTCTGTAAACGCCGTACCACCTCACGGGCGATCCCCTCAGCTTCTAACTCTGGCGACAATTCAGTAGCTACTGCCACCCAGTAGTCCCCCTCCACAGCAGAAACATAACCAGACTTATCAGCAAGCTCTTCTCCACCATAAAATTCCACTTCTTTTACATTGAGTTCGTCTAATATCTGATAGGTTAGCTTTTGCAGAGCCTTCTTTTCGCTGGCTGACCCTACCTTAACCAATGCCTTGGACAGAGGCTGGCGCACTTTTATGCCAGCTTTAGCCCTAGCAGCACGTCCGAGACTACATGCCGTCATGGCCAAGCGTGTAGCTTCAACGAGTTTTTCATCTACCTGAGACGGGTCAGCGACAGGAAAATCAGCCAGATGCACGCTTTCCACAGCTTCAGGTTCAACCGAGCAAACCAGATTCCTGTAAATCTCTTCAGCGACAAACGGTGTAAAAGGAGCCAGAAGTTTGGACAAGGTGACCAAACAGTGATATAGCGTCGAATAAGCAGCCAGCTTATCTGCATCGCTCTGACTTTTCCAGAAACGGCGACGGCTCCGCCTCACATACCAGTTGGAAAGCTCGCCAACAAAGGTCTCAAGCTTCCGTCCGGCTGACGTAGGGTCGTAATTATCCAAAGCTCCATCTACATCAGCTATAAGCTGATTGAGCCTGGAAAGAATCCATCTGTCTAAGTCGGAAAGCGATGATGTACCTGCTGCTTTGGGATCAAAGCGGTCAATATTGGCATAGATAGCAAAAAAGGAGTAGGTATTCCAGAGGGTAAGCAGAAAATTGCGCAACGCTTCGGCCACGGTGTCACTGGAAAAGCGGCGGACATTGCCCGCCGGGGCAGCCGTAAATAAATACCAGCGTAAAGCATCAGCCCCATAGCTATCAAGCACCGACCACGGGTCAACCACATTGCCCTTGGCCTTGCTCATCTTTTCACCCTCGGCATCGAGGATATGCCCCAGGCAGATAACATTCTTAAAGCAAGGTCGGTCAAAAAGCAGGGTGGATATGGCATGCAAGCTGTAAAACCAGCCGCGAGTCTGGTCAACCGCTTCAGAAATGTAGTCGGCAGGGAAACTCAGGTCAAAAACATTCTGATCTTCGAAAGGATAATGCCACTGGGCAAAAGGCATAGCCCCCGAGTCAAACCAACAATCAATCACCTCAGTTTGCCGCTTCATCTTACCGTCACACTTGAAGCAGGAGAAAGTAATGTCATCAACAAAAGGACGATGCAGGTCTAATGGCTCAACCAGGCCTTCGAGATCCGGCTTCGCCTTCAATTCCTCGAGGCTACCAATACACTCATAACTGTCGCATTTGGAACAACCCCAGATGTTCAATGGTGTGCCCCAATAGCGCTCCCTAGAGAAAGCCCAGTCAACGTTATTCTCCAACCAATCACCGAAGCGACCATATTTGATATGCTCAGGATACCAGTTGATCTTGTTATTACCAGAAAGAAGCGCATCCTTCTTGGCCGAAGTCCTGATGTACCAGGTTCTTTTGGCATAGTACAGGAGTGGCGCCTCACAACGCCAGCAAAACGGATAAGTGTGTGTTATTTGCTCGCTGCGGTAAAGCAACCCTCTCGATTTGAGGTCTTCAAGGACAAGAGGGTCGGCATCTTTGACGAATTTTCCTGCAAAAGGATAAGTGCCAATTACATTGCCATTCAAATCTACAGGTTGGACAAAGTCGAGATCATTATCTTCTCCCGCTTCAAAGTCAACTTCACCGAAGGCCGGAGCAATATGGACAACGCCAGTGCCATCTTCCATAGAGACAAAATCATCCGCTATAACCGGGTAGTTAAAAAGGTCAAGTTGTTTCCATTTGATATTAGATGAAGGTTCCCCATCCGTTTCCTTCACATCCATTCTGCCTATAGTTACTCCAAAGTCCCACGGGTTGAATAGTGGTTCATATCTCAGATCAATCAAGTCACTTCCCCTGACCTTAGCAACAATAGGAACATTACCCAGCCCTAACTGCTCTAAACGGGCGCAAGCCAAAATGAGATACTCGTTATCAATTTCCACAAACGCATATTCTGCATCATCAGCAACCGCAAGTGCAGTGTTGCCAGGCAGTGTCCAGGGAGTAGTCGTCCATGCCAGCAAGTAAACAGGCCTATCCCCGGTAAGATCAAGAAGCCACTTCACAAAATCGGCTTCCCTATCGCCATAACCCTTTCGTAGCCGGTCGATAAACCCCGTGCTTCTATACAGTGATTTTGCAACCTTGAACTTTATGTAAACTGAAGGGTCCTCAGCATCATCTCTATAGCCCAGAGCCACCTCATGAGAGCTAAGCGATGTGCCACATCTAGGACAATGTGGAGTAACCCTGTAGCCTTGGTAAATCAAGCCTTTATCCCACAATTGCTTCAGTGCCCACCAGCAAGATTCAATATAGGTATTTTCGAGGGTTCTATAAGCGTGCTCTAAATCAAGCCAGAAGCCGATACGCTCAGTCATAGCTTCCCATTCTTTAAGATAGCTGAACACGCTCTCTCGGCAAAGCGTATTGAATTTAGCCACTCCATATTCTTCAATCTGGGCTTTGCCAGAAAAACCCAGCATCTTCTCTATCTCTAGCTCCACCGGAAGCCCATGAGTGTCCCAACCTCCCTTACGCGGAGCATAGTAGCCCTTCATTGTCTTGTATCGGGGAATGATGTCCTTGAACACTCGCGACAGCACATGATGGATTCCCGGGCTGCCATTGGCTGTCGGTGGTCCCTCATACAGGGTGAATTGTATTGCACCACGCCGGGTCTCTAGGCTTTTTTCAAAGATTTGGTGCTCTTTCCAGAAACTGAGGGTGGCTTTTTCTAACTGGGGGAAATTGACCTTGCTGTTTACCGGTCGGAACATGCCTAATGCTTCTTCAACATAATAGCTACTTTTCGCATCTCACCCTCGCCTATGCTCTGGGTAGTAACATCCGGATGATCAGTCAAAGCTAAATGAATAATGCGACGCTCATCTGCAGGCATAGGCTCAAGAGTTATCAAACGCCGGTTCCTTTTCACCTGCTCTGCTAAACGCAAAGCCAAGTTCTGTAATGACTCGTAGCGACGCTTCTTATAACCAGCAACATCAACATTTATCGGTACCCACGCCTTCAGCTTTTCAGCGACTATCAGTCTGACAATATACTGTAGAGAAGCCAGAGTCTGACCACGACGACCAATCAAAACACCGAGGTCATCGCCTTCAATATTCAGTGTCACCGGCAATTCACCATTAGCTGATTGGGTGACAGAGACGTCAGCCGCTATTCCCATGAATTTAATCAGCGCCTCCATGACCTCCTTGGCCAAATTAACTACATCGGCCTTCTCACCATCCACAGGCAGAAGACTTACCTTAATCCTGGCCTCCTCAGCACCCATTCCCAAAACTCCCGACCTACCTTTCTTCAATATCTCCACCTCCACCCGGTCTTCACCTACGCCCAATTGTTCCAGGGCCATATGAATAGCTTCGTCAACTGTTTTAGCACTTACCTCTAATTCTTTCATCTTCCAAAAAGACCTCTCTTCTTCTCTCCAGCTGCCTTCTTTATCGCCTTGGACTCTTCAGCCGCTTTCTGTACTATCTTGGATGGTTGTTCAGTTGGTGCTATTTTCCGGACCGGCACGGGTTTTTGATCCGGCACTGGCTTTGGAGCCGAAGGAGTCCTCAAATAGCCCCAGCCACCACCAACGAAATACTGGATTACTATGCCAATCACATTCGAAACCACCCAGTACAGAGCCAAGCCACTCGGGAAAGACAGAGTGAAAAATCCAAACATCAGTGGCATCATCATTGTAGTCATGCTGGTCATAGACTGCTGTCGTGGGTCAGTAGCTGGTGCCGTCACCATCTTCTGCTGTATCCACATTGTGCCACCTACAAGTATAGCCAAGATGAGATTAGGGTCGGGTCGTGATAATTTTAGCCAGAGGAAATGTTCGTTCAGCGGGATCGCTTGACTTACCATCGCCCAAGGATAAAGATGCTGCGACAAGTTCAATAAGTTCTCTGGTGTAGCTGCCAAGGCCTGCATAATAGACTGGTACAGAGCGATCCATATAGGCAACTGAATAAGCATAGGCCAAAGACAGCCCAGGGGGTTTATCCCGGCTTCCTTATACAGCTTCATCATCTCCTGTTGCAATTTTTGCTGGTTTTTGGCGTACTTCTTCTGAAGCTCCTGAATCCTTGGTTGTAGTGTTTGCATGGCCTTAGTTGACTGAGTCTGCCGTACAGTAAGCGGGAACAACGCTAGACGAACAACGACCGTAAGAACGATAATCGCCCACCCAAAGCTGCCACCTAACACAGTGCACAGAGCAATTAAGCTATTGAGTACGGGTTCCAAGATAATAGTATTCCACAGTTCAGCCATAATTAACTCTACTTAATATCAGAATAACAAAATTCCCAGATCTTATCTCCACTCTGTACATCCACACCATAGACACAGCGATGACTGGCATGGACATAAATCGTGTTTTCTTCAGTATAAAGGGGGGCCATTACCGAGCTGCCAATAGACACAGGCCGCTCTAATTCTCCACTATCAGCCTTAAGTATGTACACCACACCTGACTTTGATGCTACTACAAGAAGATTATTCACCAGCACGGGCGTGGACACAATCTGGTCATCAGCAGTAAATCGCCACAGCTCCTTACCAGTGCTGGCATGAATGGCATAGATGTTATGGTCAAGGCAACCAGCATAAACCACATCATCTTTAACTACCGGTGTTGACCAGAACCAATTATCTGCCTCAAACTTCCACTTCTCACTACCATCAGCGCTAGCAACAGAATAAAGATAACGGTCAAAGGTGCCGAAGTAGATATTATCTCCAGAAATTACTGGCGATGAAGCAATAGCTGCTGGCAACTCAACTTTCCACAACAGGCTACCATCTGCGCTCGACACCGCAAAAAGCTTCCGCTCATAATTGCTAACATAAACAACATCATCTTCAAATGCTGGAGATGTCCATATCTTGCTCCCAGTGTCAAATGGTGCCCATCTTTCGTTCCCCTTCTCGTCTAATGCATAGAGTTTACCATCAGAGCTGCCAACATAAAGAGTGTCTTCAACCACTATCGGGCTACCAACAACAGCTCCAATGAATTTATTTTCTTTTCGTGGATAAAACCATTCTCCCTCATTCCATGCCGGGATGCCTTCTTCATCATAGCCAGGAGCCACCCTATTTATAGCCATCACTTTGCCACTATCACCAACGTAGGTGGCAACATAAACTAGATTACCAGCAACTACTGGCGTGCCATAAACAGTCGCCAGCTGTGCCGTCGGAACACAACCCAGAGGGCCACACATTCCGCCTGGAGCAGCCGGTCCTTTGACAGGAAGAACCCACTCCCCTTCGCTTGGGAAAGGCAGTCCTTGACTTCGAGCCGAAGTGTTTACTGCCAAAATTCTGCCATCCATTGTCCCAAAGTAAAGAATACCATCATGACCTGCAAATCCAGACCATCCTTGATATGCTGGCCCAGTACAACCAGGGACAAGCAAGCTTAGAGCAATAAGCGAGAATATCAGACTTAATCTCTTTGTTTTGATTTTTAAGAAACCGGTCATCTCATTCACAATTAACAGCAAAAAATTAAGGAATCTATGGTACTGGGTCATAGCCACCGCTAGACCATGGGTGGCAACGAGCTAAACGTTTGGCTGCAATCCAGCTTCCTTTGATAAGCCCGTATCTCTCAATCGCTTGGTAAGCATAATGCGAACACGTAGGAGCAAATCGGCAAGCAGATGGAGTAACCTGTGACACCGTAGACTGATACAGCTTAATTGACTCCAGCACGAACCATTTCATTTTCATTCATTAGGTGAGCTCTTAATAGCAGCTTCCCTATAGATCTCTTGAGTTCATGATAGTCAGCAGTCACTGCAGCCTGCCGGGCAATAAACACTATATCCCACCCCGGTTTTAGCGATGTCACACGTACAACTTCCCTGAGCATCCGACGTACCCTATTGCGCACAACCGCCTTACCAATCTCCTTAGTCACTGAAAGTCCGTACCGGCTAAACTCAAGCTCATTAGGTAACGCTTTTATCACTATAAGGTTACCTACCCAAGCTTTACCCGATTTATAAACGGTCAAATACTGGGCTCTCTTTGTTAAAGCCCCTATTTTTGCCATGCTTCTAAACTGGCGTTAATTCCCAGCGGCCCTTGAGCCGCCTTGACTTCAATACCTTCCGCCCTCCTCGCGTTGCCATCCTAGCCCGGAAGCCATGCTTACGCTTTCGTGAGATTTTCTTAGGCTGGTATGTTCTCTTAGGCATTTTTCTTTTCCTGAGGAGCCATGCTTCTATTTTCAGGAATCCTACTAGGGCTGATATGATCCGGAGTGTAAGGCAATAAGGCCAAGTAGCGAGCCCTCTTTATCGCCAATGACAAGCGTCGCTGGTGCTTGGCACAAGCGCCTGTCCGACGGCGTGGCTGGATTCTAGCCCGGTCGGAAATATAGCGCCGCAATCTGGAGATATCTTTATAATCTATTTCAGCCTTGTCGGCGCAAAAGGGGCAAACTTTGGGCTTGAAAACAAAACGACGCCCCTTTTCTCTTGTCTCTTTAATCCCCTCACCTTCCTCCATATTTTAAATCTATGCCTCCTTATTAAAAGATAAACTACTAGAAAGGTAGATCGTCAGGCGCTACCTCTTCCTCAGTAGCTTCCACAGCAGCTTCCACAGGGCCTTCCTCCCCAGGGAGCGGGGCTACCGCCTGCCTATCAAGGAACAGCACTCTATTAGCTATCACCTCAGCAGTGACACGCCTCTGCCCATCTCGTCCTTCCCAAGAGCGAGTCCGTAGGCTGCCCTCGACATAAACTCGCTGTCCTTTAGTCAAAAACTGATTACAACTCTCAGCCTGTTTTTTCCAAGCAACTATCGTGAACCACTCTGTCTCCTGTCTTCGCTCCCCTTCAGATGTCGTGTAGGCTCGACTCGTGGCAACACGGAACGAAGTTACTGGATTGCCACTCGATGTGAAACGCATCTCCGGGTCAGTCCCCACATTCCCAATGAGCATGATCCTGTTTAGACTCGCCATCGCCAGACTCCTTACACCTTAATCCACCAATTTTATTAAGAGATGACGTAAAATTTTCCCTGAAAGCCGAAGATTCGCTTCTAGCTCCTTAGTCAAAGCCGGCTTCAATTTGAGCTTAGTCAACACGTAATTGCCCTCTGTGGACCGCTTTATAGGATAAGCCAGCTGTTTCCTCCCCCACTGATTTACCTCATCTACACTTCCACCGGTTTTATTGACTAGCTCGCCCAGCTTGGTGATAAAGTCAGGTACTTCCTCATCAGCTACTTCAGGACTGATTATAAGCACCATTTCATAGCTATGCATTCAGATTACCCTCGAAATTCAAAAGTGGGCACATTATAGCACATCAACGAAAATAGCAACAAGCTCACGAACCAACCTGAGCATTTCTTGCATTTTAATCGCATCTGGCTTATATTTCTGTTAGACAAAGGAGACATTTTGGAAATTTGCATCATCGGGCTGCCCAAAAGCGGCAAGACAACGATTTTCAATGCCTTGACCAAGGGAAAGGTTGACACTAAAACCTATACCACAACTGCCTTGACTCCAAACTTCGGGGTATCTAAAGTACCAGAACCTAGATTGCAATTTCTGGATAGAATATTCCATCCAAAGAAGATAACACCGACTGAGGTCAAATATGTTGATATTGCCGGTGTAGGCAAAGGTTCCGGCAAGGATGAGGGAATAAGCGGCCAATTCCTGAACTACCTGAGTAACGCAGATGCACTACTCCATGTGGTCCGAGCCTTTGAAGACGAAAACATGCCGCACATAGACGGCAGCCTAAATCCAAAACGCGACATAGCTAGCATGAACCTAGAGCTTGTCTTCTCTGATTTAGCCATAATTGAAAGAAGGCTAAAGCGACTTGAAGATTCTTTAAAAGGCGCTAAGCCATCAGAACGCGACCAGCTCCTGAGAGAACAAGCCCTGCTTCAAAAGATTAAGTCACAATTAGAAAAAGATATACCCATCTGGCAGCAAAGCTTAACCGGTGAGGAAATCAGAAGCTTGGCCAATTACCAGTTCCTTACTGCCAAACATATACTGATAGTCATCAACATCGGAGAGAACCAGTTGGCACAGGCCTCCACTCTCGAATCTGAGATACGCTCAGCCTATTCTCACTCCCAATTTGAAGTAGCTGCCTTATGTGGTAAGTTAGAAATGGAACTAGCCCAACTAAGCGACGATGAAGCTACAGAATTTCGCAATGCTCTTGGCCTGACGGAACCAGCAGTTGACCGCATCGTCAGACTTTCCTATCAACTTCTGGGACTGATCTCTTTCTTCACCACCGTCTCCGAGGAATTAAAAGCCTGGACAATCCCTAGAGGGACAATAGCCTTAAAAGCCGCCGGGAAAATCCACTCTGACATCGAAAAGGGGTTTATTCGGGCTGAAGTCGTCAGTTTTCACGATTTGGATAGATGCGGTAGTCTAGCTGAAGCCCGAAAACACGGCTTGCTCAGGCTCGAAGGTAAGAATCACATCGTGCAAGACGGAGATATAATAACCTTTCTATTTAACATCTAGGAGGGGTCGCTCTCGCTCAAAATGTCATTAGTCTAGTAACTTGTAATGTGCGGCCACCGTCTTCAACATCCTTATTTTAGATGGTATAATAGTCCCACAGAGAGCGACTCACACAACAAGGAGGGGCATGAAACAAGGGACAAAGGTTATCGCTTGGTTTGACGAAGTAACAAAGGATGACATTCCTCTAGTAGGTGGTAAGGGGGCAAACTTAGGTGAGATGGTTCATGCTAAGATACCGGTGCCACCAGGTTTTATCGTCACTGCAGACGCCTATTTCAAATTCTTGAAAATAAGCAAGCTTACAGACGAAATCCGCCGATACCTCGAAGGCGTAAATGTTAACGATAGCAAAAAGCTTCAAGAAACATCCAACCTCATCAAGGATAAAATTTCCAGTGTACCTATGCCGCCCGACGTGGTAAAGGAGATTAAAGACGCTTATCGTAAACTAGGACAAGGACTGGTAGCAGTCCGTTCTTCAGCCACAGCCGAAGATTTGCCCGAGGCTTCCTTCGCCGGCCAACAACGCACCTATCTCAACATTCAAGGAGAAGATGAGGTAGTGACAGCAATACAAGGCTGCTGGGGTTCACTGTTTGAATCCAGAGCTATATTCTACAGACAGCAGCACGGTTTTGACCACTTCCAGGTGGGTATTGCCGTACCAGTGCAAATAATGGTGCAATCGGAGGCATCAGGAGTCCTATTCACTGTAGAGCCCCTTAGTAACGACACAATGAAGATCCTAATCGAAGCAATTTACGGACTGGGTGAAGCTATTGTGTCTGGTGACGTCACTCCCGACCAGTATCTTCTGGATAAGGGAAAGGTTAAGATCCTTGACAAAAAAGTCCACAAGCAGGAATGGCAACTGGTAAAGAATACAAAAGCACCGATAGGCGAACTAGAGCCGAACATCAAGGTCCATGTCACACCATCAAAGCAAACTCTACAAAAGATAACCGACGAAGATATAGTTGCCTTAGCTAAATTGGGCAAGCTGATTGAGGATTTATACAAAACTCCACAGGACATCGAGTGGGCAAAACAAGGAACACAGCTATTCATCCTTCAAACTCGGCCTGTGACCACTTTGAAACCAAAAGCGGATATTAAGGCACTTCCTAAAATAGCAGCTCAGGCAATTTTAACCGGCGTTGCAGCGAGTCCAGGGATAGCCGTTGGCACGGTCAGAATTGTGCCCGAGGCTTCACACATAGATAAAGTTCAAGATGGTGATGTTCTGGTCGCTGAAATGACAACCCCAGATTTTGTGCCGGCGATGAAACGAGCTGCGGCTATAGTCACCGACCGTGGCGGTCGAACTGCTCACGCCGCCATCGTCAGCCGCGAGCTAGGCGTCCCTTGCGTCGTGGGCACAGAGGTGGCAACTAAAGTTCTAAGTGATGGCCAAGTAATCACTGTAGATGGCTCCCAGGGAGAAGTCTATGCTGGCAAAGTAGCCGAGCCAACAAGAGCTGCCCCCAAAGTCATTACTCAGGAACGGATTAAAACAAAAACCCGGGTCTATGTAAATCTGGCTGAGCCTGAATTAGCTGAGGTTGTGGCGAAAAGGAATGTAGATGGAGTTGGCCTGCTCCGAGCCGAATTCATCATCGCACAAATCGGCGGACATCCACGATACATGCTGCATGAGGGAAAGGGAGACCAATTTACGGAAATGCTGACTCGGGGCATTACCACATTCACCAAAGCTTTCCACCCTCGCCCGGTAGTTTTTCGGACTACCGATTTCAAAACCAACGAGTACAGAAACCTGCGCGGCGGGGACAAATACGAGGAATTTGAGGAGAACCCCATGATTGGGTACCGTGGCTGCTCCCGATATACACGGGAAACCGAGGTCTTCAGGCTCGAGATAGAGGCTATCAAAAGGGTGTGTCAGTACTATGACAACCTATATGTTATGATTCCTTTCGTCCGCTTCGTAGACGAAATCGCGAGGATAAAAAGGTTCTTCGTAGCTGAGGGATTGTACCAGTTTCCCAATTTTAAATTGTGGATGATGGTTGAAGTGCCATCAAACATCTTTCTCATAGACCAATTCATAGACGCCGGCATCGACGGTGTCTCCATCGGCTCCAACGATTTAACTCAACTGATTTTAGGGATAGACAGAGACAATCCCAAACTAGCACCGCAATTTGATGAGAGAAACGAGGCAGTGCTCATGGCCATAGAAAAGGTCGTTAAAGTTTCAACTCAAAAAGGCATCACCTCTTCCATTTGCGGACAAGCACCCTCAGTCTACCCAGAACTTACCGAGAACCTGGTAAAATGGGGGATCACCTCAGTTTCGGTAAGCCCTGACATGATAGATGAAACAAGGCGTATAATAGCTGCTGTTGAAACGAAACTTGGCCAGTCGTAGCACTGTGGCAGAGCGGAGAAGCAAAAGCTTAAGTTTTGATGGTCAACCTGAACATTCGGCAGCGGATAGAGGAATCTGAAAACAGCCTCTCCCCTTATGCATCAAAAAGCAGGCTCAGCCGAGGCAGACTCAAATGGGAGGAACCTTGCTCGATACGAACAGATTTTCAGCGAGACCGCGACCGCATCATCTACTCCAACGCCTTCCGCCGTCTCAAGCACAAGACCCAGGTCTTTATCGCCCCTTCGGGTGACCATTATGTAACGCGGCTGACACATACTTTAGAAGTCTCCCAGATTGCCCGGACTATATCAAGAGCGCTAAACCTTAACGAGGACTTAACCGAGGCTATCGCTTTGGGACATGATTTGGGTCATACCCCATTCGGTCATGTGGGTGAGCAGGTTCTAAACGAGCTCTTCCCCAGCGGGTTCAAGCATAACGAGCAGAGTCTAAGAGTAGTCGATTTACTGGAAAAAGATGGGCAAGGACTGAACCTGACCTGGGAAGTCAGGGATGGCATCTTAAATCATTCCAAGAGCGGGATTGAGATACTTGGGGAGGGATGGACAGAAGTTAGTACTATCGAAGGACAAATAGTCAAGATGGCTGACACTGTTGCTTATGTCAACCACGATGTTGCCGATGCCGTAAGAGCTGGTGTTATAGCTGAAAACAAGCTGCCAGCTTCCGCAGTAAAACGCCTTGGCAGCACTTCTCGCCAACGAATTAACGCGCTCGTATGCGATATTGTCAACTATTCTCTGGCATCAATGGACAATGCAAGTTTGAAAAAACCAATTATCGGAATGAATGCTGAGATTTTAGAAGTCACCAATAGCTTGCGTGAGTTTCTCTTTGACAAAGTGTATAATCCCAGTCTAGCCAGTAAAGACTCATCAAAAGCGAGGAAGGTAATACGTCGTCTATATTCATATTTCCTGAAACACGAAGAGCAGTTGCCTAAAGAATACACATTGCGCGATGACACTGTGGAAAGAAAGGTTACTGATTACATCGCCGGGATGACAGATCAGTATGCATTAAGGATGGCCAAAGAAATCGCATGCTGAGCAGAGCTGTCAAATTCAATCAGAACCTTGAAGCAAGTGATTGAGTTCCTAAAATGAGCGTAATTGATGATGTAAAGCAGAGACTGGACATTGTGCAACTTGTCCATGAATATACGGATTTAAAAAAATCGGGACGGAATTATAAGGCCTTATGTCCATTTCATTCTGAAAAGACGCCCTCCTTTTTTGTATTTCCCGAGCGGCAGAGCTGGCATTGCTTCGGAGCCTGCGGTACCGGTGGCGATGTTTTTTCCTTCATTATGAAGAAAGAGGGGATTGACTTCGGACAAGCGCTACAACTTTTAGCCAACAAGGCCGGCGTTTCCTTAGTTGCTCTGACAACTCCGGAGAGGCAGACTCAAAATAAAGAGAGGGAAAAGTTATTCGAAATCAACGAAGCCACCGCCGAATATTACCACCACCTGTTGTTGAATGCCTCGGCGGGCAAGGCAGCAAGAGATTATATAGCTAAACGAGGATTATCAGCTGAGACAATTAAGAATTTCCAGTTAGGCTTCGCACCAGAAGGATGGGATACCATAAAGCAGTATTTGAAGGGCAAAGGATATGGGGAAGCAGACTTGCTGGCTGCTGGTTTGCTAGTAGCGCGGGATGATGGAAGCAACTACGACCGATTTCGCGATCGTTTAATATTTCCTATTAGAAACATCCAGGGTAAAGTTATAGGCTTTGGTGGTAGGGCATTAGACGATTCTCTACCTAAATATCTTAACTCTCCTCAAACACCGGTTTTCGACAAAAGCAGCAGCCTTTATGGGATTGACCGAGCCAATACAGCCATTCGTCAAAAAGATTTAGCTATAATCACTGAAGGCTACATGGATGTTCTGACAGCTCACCAGTACGGGTATCAGAACGTAGTTGCCTTCTCAGGTACATCTATAGTTGACAAACAGGTAGCTATTTCCAAAATCTTGAGCAGGAATTTAATACTGGCTCTCGATGCCGATGCTGCGGGAGAAGAAGCCATCTCACGAAGCGGTGAGATGGTCGATAAGATGCTGCCAGCACCACTAGGGTTATATGGGTGGGTAAAATATGAAGATGCTCACAGAACTGCTGAAGTGAAAATTCTTATATTACCCAAAGGCAAAGACCTGGATGACGTAATCAAAGACGTAATCAAAAAAGACGCTTCACAATGGCAAAAGCTGATAACGGATGCCAAACCGATGATTGACTTCATCTTCGAAAGTGTAACTTCTAAATTTGACTTAGAAAGTGCCAGGGGTAAATCTTCGGCCGTAGAAAAACTTCTGCCGCTGCTTTTCGAGATGAAAGACCCTTTGCGGCAAGCTCACTATGTGGAAAGGCTCGCCCGGTTATTGAAGATTGATGAGCACGACCTGCGCGACGCATGGAAGAAATTCAGAGCCGACGAACAGAAACGAAGAGCAACCAAAAACATGAGAGCTTACACGCCTGTAGTTCCCGCCATCACTTCATCCAGTCCCCTGGAGCAATATTGCTTAGCTTTATTGCTTCAATATCCAGAACTTAAAAGTGAAGCCAAAGAACTATCACCCAACCACTTCGAAAACACCGAAAACCGAGAGCTGTTTGTAAAATGGCAACAAAGTGATGACCTAGCCTCTCTTAAGAATAGTATCGATAGCACTCTTCAAGAGCATTTGGAAAGTCTTCTGGCTAAGACATTACCACCCCCTTTTCTCAAGGAGAATGAGGCAGAACGGCGTGAGACGTTTAATGACTGTATCAATCTATTGCAGAAGAACATGCTTAAAAACCTAGAAGCCAAAAAACAAGAGCTCTTTATAGAAGCTCAGACGGGTGGGACAGCAGCACATTTGGCTAAGGTAGACGAGCAAGGCATAGAAGTCAGTGAGCAGCTTAAAGAGGTCTTCAACAAGTTAGACCACCGCCGACGACTATCAAGGAGCGACGGGCAATGACTTCAAATAGAGATGACGAGCTTCTGTCCTATTTCCCCAGGAAAGGCAGGAGAGGATTTGACTCCGAGGATATTCTTGGCATGGACGACAACTCACCTATCCGCCAGAACAACACTTGGGACACTTTCGACAAATACGAGTCAGAGGAAGAAACTGGCAAAATCGCCTTTCCATGGGACAGCGAAGAGGCTGCTGAACTTGAATACGAATTGGCAGGTAAAGAAGAAAAAGCGGATAAAGCCGCACTTGGCATTGAGATAGAGCATGTTGAGCACGAAGCAATCGATGACCCAGTTCGTATGTATCTCCACGAGATTGGCAAAGTTTCACTACTCACTGCGGATGATGAGAAGGCATTAGCCAGTAAAATAGAGGAAGCCAAATATTTGGAAAATATTGAAGAGCTTTATTTCCAGCGCCACGGCGAATATCCATCAACGGTTGATTCAATAATTTATTTGCTCCGTCATTTACTTGCATCGCAGCCCTTAATAAACATTCTGACCAAGCAACTTAAGCTTGCTACTACAGATAGCTTCATCAAAAGGATTCGCGACCCTAAGCTGCGATCTGCCATCGATAGCATGATTAACCAAGAACTAGAGGAGGCTATTGCCAAGGCCAGTGATAAAAGTGCCCCAGAAGTTGAACAAGGCCTGATAGATTTTTCCACAGATAGCCGACTCCTGCCAACAGAATTATTCAAGATTATAGGAGAGGAAACTACCTGGAAAGAGTTAGAATCTCTGGTTGCCGAGCCAGTCAATTCCGAATTCCTCTCTAGACTTCACGCACATACCCAGCAATTCAAAGTCTATTTAAATAAAGTCAAAAGAGCAGCAAGGAAATCAGAAAGGCACCTTACCGAAGCAAATCTACGCCTAGTGGTCAGCGTTGCCAAGAAATATGTAGGCCACGGGATGCCACTCCTTGACCTTATCCAAGAGGGGAATATCGGGCTAGTTCGCGCTGTGGAGAAATTTGAATATAGAAAAGGTTATAAATTCAGCACTTATGCTACCTGGTGGATTAGACAAGCTATCACCCGAGCTATAGCTGACCAAGCCCGCACCATTCGTATACCGGTGCATATGGTAGAAACTATAAACAGATTATTGAAAGTCAATCGACGCTTGGCTCAGGAATATGGGCGCGAACCAAGCTACGAGGAAATCGGTAAAGGCATGGAAATATCTTCAGACAGAGTGAGAGAAATCCTAAAGTTGTCTCAAATGCCGATATCCCTAGAGATGCCTATTGGCGAGGAGGAAGACAGTCACCTCGGCGATTTCATTGAAGACCGGGCCACCTTACCACCAGCCGATGCCGCTTCCCAAGAACTACTTAAGGCACAACTAAATAAAATACTCTCTGAACTTACTGACAGAGAGAGAAGGGTAATACTACTCAGATTCGGTTTAGAAGATGGGCGAGCTCGAACTTTAGAGGAGGTCGGCAAGGAGTTTAATGTTACCCGAGAACGAATCCGCCAAATCGAGGCCAAGGCACTCCGAAAGCTACGTCATCCCAGCCGAAGCCGAAAGCTGAAAGACTATCTGGAATAAATCAACGTAATATCCCAGCTGCTAGGAGGAATTAGATGAGACTGATTAAAGGATTCATTATGGTCATCGGCATAATCGCAATTATGGTCATGTTTGCCCTGATTATGGGTTATTATCTTTACTCGCTTTCTCCTTGGATCCAAGAAAGAACAATACCAGTGGCGGTAAGTGCCGATGCGGTTGAAAGTTTTGACCAGAAGCTTGATTCCCTCGATACCCAAATCAAAGCAGCAATCGATGATAGAGAAAAAAGAGAATTGAGCCTGGTAATTACTGAAAAGGAAGCTAATTCCAAGCTGGTTCAAATGCTGGCTGAAGGTGAATTGCCATTAAAACGGATTCTAATTAACTTCGGTGATGGCTATTTTCTAAGCTACGCAGTAGTGGATGCACCTGGAATTGACGCTAAAACAGGTTTAATCGGGCGAATTGATATTGGGGAAGGTAAACCCAGAGTAGTAATAGATGAGTTCAATCTAGGCAAACTGCCATTGCCTGAATCTGCAAAAGTAAGAGTTGAGCAGTTAGTTAATGTTATAGTCAGATTACAGATATCCGATGTGCCGCTAGAGATAACTAACGTTGAAATCAAAGACCGTCAGCTTACCATCACTGGAACGGTTAAAACTGGCGAATAGAGCTCTTCTCACCGCCTCAACATATCCATCATATTTTTGGGCATCTTCCCAGTGGCTGCCATTTTAGCAAATTTTTGCATCTGGTGAAATTGATTAAGCAACCGATTAATTTCCGCAGTTGTTGTTCCACTACCATATGCAATACGTCGCCTTCGGCTGCCATTAATAATAGCTGGGTTAAGTCGTTCTTCAGGAGTCATGGATAGGATGATAGCCTCAATTTTGCGCATCTGGTACTCTTCACCGCTCTGAGGAATACTGGAGCCGAGCTTCGAAAAACCAGGTAATAGTTCAATCAATTGAGCTAATGACCCCATCTTCTTAATCTGGCGTAATTGCAGTAGAAAGTCCTCGAGACTAAACTCTGCAGTGCGCATCTTTTTCTCCAACTGTTTAGCGCGCTGCTCATCAAAGGCCTCCTCTGCCTTCTCAATGAGAGTGAGTACGTCACCCATACCCAAGATGCGAGAGGCCAAGCGGTCCGGGTAAAAAGGTTCAAGGGCACTTGCTTTTTCGCCAGTGCCAATGAACTTCATCGGCACTCCAGTGACGAACTTAATAGAAAGAGCAGCACCACCCCGAGCATCTCCATCCATTTTAGTCAAAATAAGTCCAGTCAACCCAACATTCTTGTTAAACTCCTCAGCCGTGTTCACCGCATCTTGACCGGTCATAGCATCAACTACCAATAGCACTTCTGAAGGGCAAATTTCAGCTTTCAGTTGAGCCAGCTCTTTCATCATTGCTTCATCAATGTGAAGACGCCCTTGAGTATCAATAATCACCCAAGTAGCTGCCATCTCTTGGGCCTGCTTTAGAGCTTGGCGACAAATTGCCAACGGTATCGCCTTAGCATCCTCACCAGAGACTGGTATGTCCAATTGTTTGCCCAACATCACCAACTGGTCAATGGCGGCCGGTCGGCGAGTGTCAGCAGCTACTAGCAAAGGACGTTGTCCTGCGTTTTTAAGATGCAGGGCCAGCTTAGCTGCCGTGGTAGTCTTTCCAGAGCCCTGCAAACCGACAAGCATGGCGACTGAAGGTAGCCGACCAGCTACTACAAGATGAGTGCGCTCTTTACCTAAGATATTTACGAGTTCTTCGTTGACAATTTTTATGATTTGCTGAGCCGGGGTAAGACTTTCCAATACGTTGGCCGCTAAAGCCCGCTCTTTTATGCTGACCAGAAAACTCTTCACTACCCTGAAATTAACATCGGCTTCCAGAAGAGCTAAACGTATCTGCCGCAAGGCTTCATCAATATCTTTTTCACTGAGCCTACCTTTACGGCCGAGGCTACTGAATACATTGCTCAGTTTCTGGGTCAGAACTTCAAACATAGGTCTTCTATAGCATTCTACCTATGCCTGTCCCCGCAGTCAATTGTGATAAAATAGAACCAGTGTCTGAAACCATAAAGCCTAGCTCAACATGATTTAAGAATGTTTGAAGCTTCACCATTCAGCCTGAATATGTTTCAGCAGTGCCCGAGACAATATAAGTTTCAGTATATCGATCGTCTTGGGGGCATTTACAGAAAATCACGGCCTTACTTCACCATGGGCGACCATGTACATGCTACGCTCAAAGATTTCCTCTCTGTAATCCCGGTTAGCGAGCGAAATCTATCGAAACTAGAGGATTTGCTCCGAGAGAAATGGCGGCGTTATCGCAAAGGATTCAATGACAGAGCGGACGAGAAAAGATGGGGTGAAAAGGCTCTCAACCAACTACGCTGGTTTGCTCAGAATCAGGATATCTCTGTTACCCCCTTCATGGTGGAAGATTATCATAGTGCTGAACTTACCAGCACCATACTCCTAAAAGGCAAAATAGATCGAGTGGATAAGGAAGCCGATGGTAGTCTGCACATAATCGATTATAAGACCGGCAAAATGCCGACTGAAATAAATCAAACTCAGCTCCACATCTATGCCCTTATTCTTTCCAAAGAACAAGACTTGCCACTCAAAAAAGCTTCCTATTTTTATCTAGATGCCGGTAAATTCAAAACTATCGAGCTGACCACTGCAGACTTAGCGCAAGCTACTTCCTATGTAATTGAACTGGTCGATAGGATATGCAAGGATAGAGAATATCCAGCCACCCCCAATATTTACTGCTGGAACTGTGATTTCCTTGAGATATGCCCGAGTAAAGAAGAGGCTGCCAAATTCGCCGCCAATGAAGACGAATTAGATTTCTAGCGCTTGATTTCCGTCTCGACGAGAAGGATAATAATAAGCTGCTTGTAAGCGTTTTATTCAAGAGTGCACGCTTTGAATAACAAAAGTTCCGCTATTCAGTTCACCCTTAGTAACTACTAGGAAGGAGGTCATAATGGCAAAGCTGCTCTGGAAACCATCCGAGGAACGAAAAAAGAAATCCAATATAGTAAAGTTCATAGATTATGTCAATAAGCGGTATGCCAAGAAAATCAGCACTTATGACGAACTATATTCCTGGTCAGTAAGTGATATACCCGATTTCTGGGCTGCAGTATGGGACTTCGTTAAAATCAGGGCTTCCAAAAGCTATGACACCGTAATCGATGACCTGAATAAAATGCCAGGTGCCAAATGGTTTAACGGGGCAAGACTGAATTTCGCCGAAAACCTGCTCAGATATAGAGATAATCACACAGCCTTTATATTCAGAGGGGAAACTCAAAAATCAGCAAAAATGAGCTATGCGGAACTGTATGACACCGTGGCACGTCTGTCAAAATCCCTGCGGCAAATGGGAGTTTCTCCGGGAGATCGGGTGGCAGCATACATGCCCAACATGATGGAGACTGCCATTGCTATGCTCGCCGGCACCAGCGTTGGCGCTACTTGGGCTTCCTGCGCTACTGACATCGGTCCCGAAGCAGCTATTGACCGCCTTGGCCAAATCGAACCAAAAGTTCTATTCACCGTTGATGGCTATTTCTACAAGGGAAAGGGGTTTAATTCCCTTCCCAATGCCGCTGAGATTGTCCAGAAAATACCTTCAATCGAAAGGGTCGTAGTGGCTTCCTACACAGGACAGAAACAAGATATCAGCTTTATCCCAAACTCGGTGCACTGGATTGACTTCCTATCCCCTGAGAAAGGACTTGAAATTCAGTTTGAACAGCTACCTTTTGAGCATCCCGTATTTATCATGTTCTCTTCTGGAACAACTGGTAAGCCAAAGTGTATGGTGCAGGGAGCCGGCGGAATCCTTATCAATCAGTTAAAGGAGCTAATTATCCATACAGATTTGAAACGAGAGGACATCCACTTCTTCATCACCACTTGTAGCTGGATGATGTGGAACTGGATGTTGAGCTCTTTGGCAACAGGAAACACTTTAGTTTTATATGACGGCAATCCCAGCTATCCCGACCTAGGCGCTACGTGGAAGTTGATGCAAGACGAAAAAGTTACCATGTTCGGTTGCAGCGCAAGCTATATCAATTTTCTCAGAGGCGAGAAATTCAAGCCCGGGAAGGATTACGATCTATCATCAGTGCAGCAAATATGGCAAACCGGCTCAGCTCTTTCAGTCGACGGATTTGAGTATGTTTACCAAGAGGTTAAGAAGGACTTGTGGTTTAACTCTAGCTCCGGCGGCACTGATATTAATGGCTGTTTCTGCACTGGGAACATTATCAGCCCCGTATATGCCGGCGAACTACAAGGGCCTGCTTTAGCTATGAAAATAAATATCTACGATGAAAATGGCAAGCCAATAGCTGACCGTGAGGGCGAACTCGTCTGTGAAGCTCCTGCCCCTTGCATGCCACTTTACTTCTGGAACGACCCCGGCGGCAAAAAATACCTGGAAGCCTATTTTGAAGTTTATCCCGGTGTATGGCGTCATGGTGATTATGTCATGCGTAACAGCAAAACAGGGGGATTTATTTTCTTCGGACGCTCTGATTCCGTGTTGAAGCCTTCTGGGGTCCGCATAGGTACAGCCGAGATATATAACCAGGTGGAAAAATTAGAAGAGGTTGCTGACAGTCTGGCAATAGGACAGAACTGGGAAGGAGACCAGCGCGTTATTCTCTTCGTTAAACTTACTGAAGGTCACAATCTGACAGAGGACTTGAAAAACAAGATTAGAAAGACGCTGCGTGAAAATGCTTCCCCACGGCACATTCCAGCTAAAATCCTTCAGGTGCCCGATATTCCTTACACCCTGAACATGAAGAAGGTTGAAAGCGCCGTTACCAACATAATACATGGTAGACCAGTCTTGAACAGAGACGCTTTGGGCAATCCCCAATGCCTGGATTACTACGAGAAGCTCCTTGAAGAGCTTAAGACATAATGCACCAGGGTCTATCAGGCATTTGTAAATTTAGTAGCCACCGGGTGCTACCCAAAGGATAAGAGCAAAATAGATTACCCTTAAAGTTCTACTCAAAAGGATATTTCCACCTTTCGAACATGCTATGTAACTCGTTGCTTGCTCACAGCACTCTTTAGCACGTGTTCCACCAGCATCAAGCAATGACAACCACCATAGCTTACAGAAACCCCGGTTCTGTATTTGACACACCCAAGGAATGAGAGTTAACATATATGGCCGTTCACTTTGAAATACAAAGCGATTAGCTAAGAAGAGTCAAGGAAATTCTCTGTGATTACAAAGCTGTATGAGATTAGATGGCATGGACGGGGCGGACAGGGAGCAGTAACAGCCGCCAAGATAGTAGCTCAGGCAGCCCACTTTAAAGGATATCAAGGTGTAACGGCGGCACCATCATTTGGCGCTGAGAGAAGGGGTGTTCCAGTAAGTGCCTTAACCAGGATTGCCCCAGAACCAGTAATGGTTGTATCTCAGGTGGAAAAACCGAAAGCTGTTGTGGTTCTGGACCAGTCGCTGCTTAAATACCAGGAGGTAATCAGCGGCTTAGGCAAGGGGGGATGGCTGGTAGTTAACTCATGGCTGCACCCTAAAGAACTTAACATCAAAGGCGATTTTAACATCGCCACCGCCGATGCTACTAAAGTCTGTCGAGAGATGGGGCTGATGGTCGGCGGACTCCCAATGGTGAACACTGCTATGCTAGGTGCCCTTGCTTGCGCTAGTCAAATAGTGGATATGCCCAGCATTGAAAAGGTAATAAGGGAAAGATTTACCAATAACGCTGTTGGCATTAACCTCGCCGCTATTGAGAAGACCTACGAGATTACCAAACTGGAGAGAATAGGATAACACAAGACCTTGGGAACCAGGGATTGCCAGCATATCTGCGATGAGTCATCGCCAGCTATCGGTGAAGCTGGCAAGACAGGTGAGTGGCGCAGCCTGATGCCGGTGATACACAATAACAAGTGTATCCCGGCTAAACAAAAGAAGCCCTCATGTTTTCTCTGCTGGCTGTATTGTCCAGATGCTGTCATAAAGAAAACCATACCCATCCAAATAAATCTGGAATACTGCAAAGGGTGCGGAATATGCATGCAGATATGCCCGGCCAAGGCTATAACCATGGTGTAACGAAAAAAACAGCTCTGTCTGGAACAAGAAAATTGAGCAGCTCTTTGGCAAAGAAAGATAATAAAGCCAATATTCGATTGCTGGACGGCAATCAAGCTGCCGCCGAGGGGGCTAAACTCAGCCGTGTCCAGGTCATTGCCGCCTACCCCATCACGCCACAAACACCACTTACCGAAGCACTTTCTGAATTCGTGGAGAGAGGCGACCTAAAAGCTGAATACGTCGCCGTCGAAAGTGAACATAGCGCCATGACCGTATGCACTTCAGCCTCTCTAGTAGGAGCCAGAACCTTCACCGCCACAAGCGCCCATGGTTTAGCCTACATGCATGAAATGCTGCATTGGGCGGCTGGGGCACGCCTACCAGTGGTGCTCGCCTGCGTTAACCGCGCCATCGGAGCACCCTGGAATATACTCAACGACCAGCAGGACTCTATATCCCAGCGTGATACCGGCTGGATACAGATATATGCCCGAAACAACCAGGAAATTCTGGATTCTATCATCCAGGCGTACAAGATTGCGGAAACTGTATACGTGCCCGTCATGGTCTGCTTCGATGGCTACGTCCTATCCCATACCGAAATGCCGGTGGACGTACCGTCACAAGAAGAGGTGGATAAATTCCTACCCCGGTATAAACCGCACACCATACTGGACCCAGCCAACCCCAAAAACTACAACCTGGTAACGCTCGCCGACCCCAGAGTCAACGCCGAGGGTGTCCTCTGTCACGGATACATGGAGCTGAGATATCTCCTCCAGGAAGCTTTGCAAGACTCCACAGAAACGATAATGAAGGTAGGACAGGAATTCGGCGAACTATTCGACAGGAACTACGCCAACATGTTCTGGGAAGATGACATGAACGATGCCGATATAGTTATTGTTGCCATGGGCAGCCTGGCAATGGAAGCAAAGGTGGCTGTTGACATGCTTCGAGAGGAGGGCCATAAGGTCGGTATTTTAGGTCTGAGAGTGTTCAGGCCATTTCCTAAAGCCGCTTTGGTAAAGGCATTAGAGAAGGCCCAACTGATTGCGGTTTTCGATAAGAATATCAGCTATGGCTCCGAGGGGGCTACCTGCTCAGAAATCAAGGCAGCTCTTTACGGTAGTCAGGTAAAAGCGGCCATAAGAAACTTCATCGTCGGACTTGGTGGGCGAGATGTAAAAGCCAGAGAGCTGGCAGATGCAGTGAGAGAAGCTATAACCTCGTTGAAAACAGGCGCTTTGAATATCGAACATCCTGAATGGATATGCTACATCTAAGAGGTACTCCATTTTGAAAGTTAACGCAGTCAACCTAACTGAAACAGAATATGCACTGCCCGGCAACAGGACATGCCCGGGATGTGCCTTAGCTCTTGCCTATCGCCACATTCTAAAGGCATTAGATGGGCAGGTCATTGTCACCGTGCCAGCAAGTTGTCTCACCGTACTGCACGGCATGTACCCAATAACATCGGTTAATGTCCCTTGCGTGAATACGCCGTTTGCCTCCACCGGGGCATCAGCAACAGGATTAGTTGCCGGACTCCGGGCTACGGGCAAGAAGGGAATTACAATACTGGCAATGGCTGGCGATGGTGGCACCCATGACATAGGAATCCAGTCGTTGAGTGGAGCCGCAGAAAGGCAGGAGGATTTCATCTACATCTGCTACGACAACGAAGGCTATATGAACACCGGTAATCAACGCTCAGGCTCAACGCCCCTGGGTGCTATCACAGGCACCACACCTGTACTGGGCAAGCGACAGAACCCCAAAGACATGGCTGCCATAATGGAAGCCCATTGCCTGCCGTATATCGCCACTGCCAATGCCTCTTACCCACTGGACCTGTACGAAAAGGTCAGAAAAACAAAAGGGATAAAGGGCACCAGGTTCATTCATGTTTTTACCCCCTGCGCTCCCGGCTGGCAATTCCCATACAGTGACACCATCAAAATCGGCCAGTTGGCAGTAGAAACCGGACTGGTTGTGCTCTATGAAGTAGAGGATGACGTTTTTCGTCTCACCTCTGCAAGCGAGTCCCTCGCCCAAAAGGGTAAGCTGAAGCCGGTGAGAGAATACCTAACTGAACAGGGAAGGTTTAAAAACGTTACCGAAGAGCAAATCGCTCAATTACAGGACTGGGTAAATGCCCGATGGCAATGCTATCTCGCCCGGGCAGCCAGTTTACAGCCTGCGACTGATATCACAGAATCAGCACCCTGAGACATCCCGAAAATAATTTATCTCTTTTCACTCGACAAAGCAGTTTTGTCGAGTCTCACACTGACACCACACAAAAAACCGCCCTGAACCCTAAGCTAAGATGACAGTCTAACTACGAGGATAGTATAATGGTTACAGATTATATATGCTGATAGCTGTGATATTGTTTCAATGCGCCGAAGCGATTTATCGAAGCTTTCCCTGTTTCCGTTAACAAAGGAGGTTGACAATCACGGTCACCTTCATATTGGTGGCTGCGACTGTGTTGAGCTGGCTAAAAAATTCGGCACCCCACTTTATGTTTTCGACGAGGCCACTCTTCGCTCCAAGTGCCAGGAGTTCAAGGCTGAATTCACCAAGCGTTATTCGAACACACTTGTCATATATGCATCAAAGGCTTTCCTGAATCGTGCTATAGCCATTATCTTCAAAGAAGAAGACCTGGGCCTAGATGTTGTCTCTGGCGGAGAGATGAGCGTGGCTCAGTCGATAGACTTCCCCCCAGAAAAGGTGTATTTCCATGGAAATAATAAGACTGGCGATGAGCTAAAGCTAGCTCTAGATTGGGGAATCGGGCGAATTGTAGTTGACAATTTGGATGAGCTGGAACTGCTTAATTCATTGGCTCGCGATGTGGGAGTTAGACAGGCCATTCTACTCCGCCTTAATCCGGGAGTTGACCCTCATACTCACCGACATACTACGACCGGCATACTGGATAGCAAATTTGGCTTTCCGCTAGCTACCGGACAGGCTGAGACGGCAGTAGCCAAAGCCACGTCAGCTTCAAACATTGAGCTCGTGGGCCTTCACTTTCACCTCGGCTCACCGATTCCCGATACCTCCTCCTATCAGATAGCCATAAGCCTTATCTTTAATTTTGCCAAGGAAATGAAAACCAAGCATGATTTTCATCTCGACGAATTCAGCCCCGGCGGTGGCTTTGCCGTCCGGTATACGGTAGAATCACAGGCACCAGACATAGCTGACTATGCCGAAGCCATAACTGCCAGGGTTTCAGGTCTAGTCAGTGAGCTTGGCTTGACACGCCCAAAGCTAATCATCGAACCCGGAAGAGCCATCGTGGCACAAGCCGGCGTGGCTTTGTATACTGTCGGTTCAATAAAAGAGATTCCCGGGGTGCGGAAATATGTATGTGTGGACGGCGGCATGGGAGACAACATACGCCCAGCTCTTTATGAAGCGAGATATGAAGTCTTGGTGGCAAACAAGGTCAGCGATGATGAGTCAACAAAAGTCACTATAGCCGGTAAATATTGCGAGTCAGGTGACATACTTGCCAAAGACGTAAACCTGGCTCCAGTGTCACCGGGAGATATTATCGCTATACCGGTCAGCGGCGCTTATGCTATCCCCATGTCGAGCAACTATAACATGGTGCCCAGGCCAGCCGTTGTGATGGTCAGAGACGGCAAAGCCCGACTCATCCGGAAGCGCGAGAGCTATAAGGACTTGATGAGATTAGACTTAATTTAGAAAAGATATGTGGCAAACGATTGGTCAACCAGAAGCATTAGCTTTATTTGAACATAGTCTTCAAACCGGCAATTTGGCTCATGCTTACCTTTTTGTTGGAGCAGCACACATAGGTAAGACAACATTGGCACTTGATTTAACCAGAGCAGTGAACTGTCAAGGCAGCGAGCCACCTTGTGGTGAGTGCCAGTCCTGTAAAAGAATTGCCAACGGCAAGCATGCCGATATTACAATTATAGGTTTGAACTCAGCCAAAGATTCAGGGGATGCAAAATCACGGGTTGAGATTAGCATAGATGATATTAGGGAGCTCCAGCGCAATGCCAGCTTGCCTCCTTTCGAGGGTAAACATAAAGTGTTTGTTATTGACGGCGCTGAATATTTGTCTAGCGAGGCGGCCAACTGCTTGCTCAAAACCATAGAAGAACCTCCACCCTACGTAATGATACTTCTCTTGACCGCCGAAGAGCTGCGGCTCTTGCCCACAGTGATCTCTCGCTGCCAGCGGATAAAATTGAAGCCAGTGTCTAACGAGGAAATAGAGAAGATACTCATCGAGGCCTATGGCGTTGACAGCGATAGAGCTAAACTCTTGGCCCGATTGTCTCAGGGCTGCCTTGGCTGGGCACTAACAGTTTATATGGATGATAGTTACCTTGCACAGCGGAATCAAAGGCTAACCGAAATGTTCTCTTTGCTAGATTCTGGCTGGGAAGAGCGCTTCAACTATGCCGCTAAGCTCGGGAATGACCGTAAGTCGGCCGAGGAGATGATAAAGCTCTGGTTCGCATGGTGGCGCGATGTGATGCTGACTAAATGCGGCTGCGAGCATGCCATCACTAATGTTGACTATGCACCCATACTTGAGAAATGGGCACAGGTGCTAAGCTTATTGGAGATTAAGGACTTCATCAATAGGCTGCAACAAGCGTTAAACCAAATCGCCATAAATGCTAACCTGCGCTTAGTGTTTGAAATATTGATGCTTAACATGCCTAGAAAGGAGAGGGCACTGGGTCAAATAACATTACCAAAGCCCGTAAGATTATAATGTCAGAAATAGTTGGAGTTCGTTTTAATCAAGCTGGCAAAGTCTACTATTTTGACGCCATGAATATCCCCGTGGAAATAAATGACAATGTGGTTGTTGAGACCAGCCGTGGCTATGAACTGGGCAAAGTGGTCATCTCCCCAAAACAAGTTATTCACAGTGAAATAACCGAACCATTGAAACCCATTGCCCGCAAAGCACAGGCGGAGGACATGGAGAAAGCTCAGCGGCAACAAGAAAGGGCAACAAACGCCATAGCCAAATGCCGAGAACTAATCGAAAGACTCAACTTGCCAATGAAACCGATTTCAGCTCAATATAATTTGGACGGAAGCCATCTCACCATCTTCTTCAGTGCCGAGAAAAGAGTGGATTTTCGCGAGCTCGTTCGGGAGTTAAGCCGCAACCTAAAGACACGAGTCGAACTAAGGCAAGTTGGAGCTAGAGACGAGGCAAAGTTAGTCGGCGGCTTAGGTAAATGCGGTTTACCCTTGTGCTGTACCACCTTCCTCAGCGAGTTTGCGCCGGTTTCCATTAAGATGGCAAAGGAGCAAGATATAGCACTAAACCCAATGAAAACGTCTGGTATCTGCGGTCGGCTCCTCTGTTGCTTGGGCTATGAATATGAACAATACCGAGCTATGAAAGAAAAGATGCCCCCATTGCGTCAGGAGGTGTCTACGGCCTTGGGAAATGCTAAAGTAGTCAGCTTTAATCCGATTAAAGAAACAGTGACCGTGGAATTAGAAACAGGGAGTACCGTAGAATTGCCTCTTAGCCAGATAGCCTGGCGTGAAAAAGCAGCAGACGATAAGCAGCAAACAAAAACTTAGATTTACTGAGGAAGATATTTCTGCCACTCGGTATGCACACGGATGTACTGGTAAGGCACGTAGAAGCCATCGTTGTGTGGTGGTCTAGGTTGGTGAAGTAGTGGCATCCCAGCCTCTATTGGCGTTCGTCCGGCCTTCCGACGATTACAAGGTATACAAGCGCTTACCACGTTTTCCCAGCTATGCTCACCACCACGCCGCCGCGGTATAACATGATCTAAAGTGAGTTCCTTACTCTCCCGACCACAGTATTGACAAGCATACCGGTCGCGATTGAAAACTTCAAGCTTGGTCAACTTACGCTGCTGCCGCGGTCGCCTAATAAAATAACCAAGCCGAATCACCGAGGGAACATCGAAAATATCATCAATGGAATGGAGATTACCTCGCCCATTCTCCAAAACCTCAGCCTTGCCACAAAACAGCAAAACTATAGCCCTGCGTACTCTGCAGATATTAAGCGGTTCATAATTCTGATTAAGTACCAGAACTGGCGAGTTTACCACGGCTCTTTCCTAGCTAATCTAGGTTATTTTAGCAGGAAAACTTTTGGCCGACAACAGCTAAGACAATCGACCCCGCCGCGAGTACCGTTGCTGTGTCTTGGCTTCACGAGCCAGTGGCGACTTTATATCACCCCGATGATCAGGTGCATTGATATTTAATACAAGGCTGAGTCTGGGGTCAACCATCCGTGAGCCGATACGTCTTTCAATACTATCCAAGTCAAAACAGGTGGTGATCACCGTGGCTAACCTAGCATTATAGCGATAATTTATTAGCTGATAGAGCTTTTCCTGAGCCCACGGCGTGGCTGCCTGCTCACCAAAATCATCAAGAATAAGCACCGGAGCCTTCTTGATTTTTTCAAAGAGCTCATCATAGGACACCCTGCTCTCCGGATTAAAAGTGGAGCGCAAATAATCGAGGAGATCAGTAACCACAATGAACAAGACTGATTTACCCTCGCGGCGCAGATGATTGTAAATGGCGGCTGCCAGGTGTGTTTTGCCACATCCATTGATACCCATGAAAATCAACCAGCCCTCCGGAGATTTAGCAAAATTGACTGCACCGTGATAGGCTCGCTCCAGGCTCTGGCGCTCCTCAGGCGAGAGATCCAAGAGCTTATAATCAAAATTATTGAAGGCCTTCTCGCGCAATGCCTCTAACTCTATGCTGCCAAGATGCTCCAAAGTCAACGCGGACTTCCCCTGAATAACACATATATTACATAGCTCAGAGTCAGCCAGATGGCCTCGTAAACTCTCATCAAACTTTTCAACTGGCACATCGGTAGTGATAACTGTAGGCAAGCGGACATTGAATCGATAATCGAGCAGCTGCTCCAATTTCCCCTTGGCCCAAGGGGTGGTGGCTGCCATAGTCAAATCATCCAATACTAAAAGCGGCGCATTTTTCACACGCTCAAACAGCTCGTCATGGGCAATCTCACTGCTGGGGCTAAAAGCACTCCGAAGGTGGTCCAAAAGGTCAGCGGCACCTATATAGAAAGCTGGCTGCCCCAGGATCAGCCGGTAATTGGCGATGGCGCAAGCAAGGTGTGTTTTGCCACAACCGCTCGGGCCAACCAAGATCAGCCATCCCTTCGGTTCATCGGCAAAAGCCTTGGCAGCTTCATAGGCCCGTGTGAAATTCTGCTGTACTGCGGCTTCATCGTATCTACCAGTCGGCAAGAGGTTATCGAAGGTTAACCGAGACAAAGCACCAAGATTACTATATTGCTGAAGCTGAGCCAGCTTCTCCTTTTTCAAATCCTGGCGACTGCACTGACATGGCACAACTCGACTGAAATCAGTCTGTCCCGAAGCTGATAAAGGATGTACAAAACCAGCTCCTTTACATATGGGGCACGCTGAACCAGTCAAGCTTTCTTCTCCCGGCTCACCGCTGGACCATGTGTCCGTATTTGCCCCTGATGTATTTGTCTCGGTCGTCCTCTTTTTTAAAATCTCTCCTAGGCTTTCCATCGTCTTTGCCTTCGATAGCCCATCGTTCTAAAATACGCGCAATATATTTCCAGCTACGCTTATTTAAGGCGACAGCCTCCTTAAAGGCACTCTCAATCCACTCTGGAGGATAAAGCTTCTCCGCCTCCTTGAGGTACCCGTCGATCATAGGCGTAAGCATGCCTATGTTTTGTTCATAAAGGCTGAAAATGTTCGGCAGCGGCTTGATTTCCGCCTCCTCACCTTTCCTGGCTACCAAAACCAGCTGCGGAAGTTTGCCTTGCTGAATTTTACTAACTATCTCCTTCGCAGTTTCACTGTTAATGAAATAGGCATCTTCCGGCTGCCCATCTCTGTCAATCCTCAGGTGCAGCATAATACCATGCTGCACGGCTTGGTCCAATGCTTGACGAAGCACTTCGTCTTTGGGCTTGGCTCCTGCCTCTATGGCACCCATAAGTATAGGGTCTGACAGAAATTCACTATAGGTTACAAACTGAGGATAGCCACGGCGACGGCTGAGCAGCCAGAAAACGTGCAATATTGTTTTAAGCTCGGCGATGTCATCAATTTGTGGCACTACTGCAGTGAAGAACAAATTAGGTATTGGAGTAACTTCAGCCCTCGCTGGGAATCCAGAAAATACTTTCCTGGTCACGCTTTTCATCTCCAACAATCCTTAAGCTGCACTGAATTCAGCCTCTACGTCTTCGAATTTGGCTGTCCTAGAGACAAAACGTAATTTAATTTCACCCGTAGGCCCATTACGATGCTTGGCTATAAGGACATCTGCTATCCCTCTGGGGTACGGCTCTGCCTCAATATCATGCTCTTGTTTCCATTGGTCTTCAGTAAAACGCATTTCATCGCGAGAGATAAAGAGGACCACATCAGCATCTTGCTCGATGCTGCCGCTATCCCTGAGGTCGGAGAGTTGAGGTTTATGTGACGCTCGCCACTCCACGGCTCTACTAAGTTGTGAAATAGCTAACACCGGTGCGTCTATCTCACGAGCAAGTGCCTTCAACGAGCGCGTTATCTCACTTAGCTCCTGCACTCGACTCTCACTTCTGGCCGCTCCCTGTATAAGTTGCAGATAATCAACGATAACCAAATCAACAGTGCGTTCGCGATGAAGTCGCTGAGCCTTACCTCGCATCTCCACCACTCGCAGTTGAGGTGAGTCATCAATATAGATAGGCACTTCGGAGAGGATGCCACTAGCCTCCATGATTCTTCGCTCTTCTTTTTCTGTATATGTCCCTAAACGAACGCTTCTAGAATCCACATTTGCCTCATTAGATAGAAGACGCTGGACGACAGCTTGCCGCGACATCTCCAGGCTAAATAAAGCCACACAGGCCTTTTGGTTGATAGCTGCGTTCCTGGCAATATTGAGAGCTAAACTGGTCTTGCCCACACTTGGCCGAGCAGCCAAAACAATGAGATCGGAGCGCTGCAACCCGCCCAGGAAATCATCCAAAGCAGTGAAGTAGGTAATGACGTGAGGAATCGCTTCTTCCCGAGGTTGGGCTGGCCCGACTTCCTCAAAATACTGACCGAGAATCTGGCGAATAGGCACAAAATCCTGACGACTTTGCCGCTGCCTTACTTTAAACAGGATGTCATCCGCTCTACTGAGAGCAACATCAACCTCAGCATCATCTTCATAGCCAAGAGCGGTAATCTGACTGCCAGCGCTGATTAGCCGTCGCATAACGGCCAATCTAGACACAATTTGCGCATAATACTCAATATGAAGAGATGTCGGTACCATAGAGACCAGATGACTTAAATAGGCAGCCCCACCAGCCTCTTCTAACCTGCCTTTCTGTGCTAATTCATGAGCTACGGTTATCTGATTTATACCCTCATTACGCTGGTAAATAGTGAAGCAAGCATCATAAACCCACTGATTGTCAGGCGTGAAGAAGTCCTCCGGCCTAAGAAATGTAGCAACCTTGAATATGCCATCACTATCAATAAGTAGAGAGCCAAGCACCGCTTTCTCAGCTTCAACATCATGCGGGGGTAAATTGTCGTTAATCACTTTTAGTTGTCTCTTCCTCAATGACTATTTTGACTTTAGCCTCCGAACCTGTGCCTAGATTAATTGTCACATCGTAGCTGCCGAGATGGTGCAAAGGCTCCTCCAGCTCAACCATTTTCTTATCGACCTCAAAACCTGTGAGCTTAGAGAGTTCATCAGCTATATTAGCACTGGTAATAGCACCATGAAGGCGACCTTTAGCACCTGCCTTAGCCTTGAAATACAGCTCTTTGCCTTCCAGCTCCTGAGCTATCCTACTTAGCTCCTCCCGCTGGCGAGCCTGGCGCTCTGCTTTCTCATCAGATAACACTCTAGCCGCTTTTGTAGCCGAGGGTGTGGCTGGCAAAGCTAGACCTTTAGGAAACAGAAAGTTCCTAGCATAACCATCGGCTACCTCTTTTATCTCTCCCATTTTGCCCTTAGGTACATCCTTCAGAAAAATAACCTTCATTCTATAACCCCCATCTAGATCTTAAAATTGGCCTAATAATTTCCAAGATCGTCAGAAGATGTGATTTGTAACCATATTTTATAATTTTCACCCAACTTTTGCCTAGCAGCAACAAAGGTGTTTCAACCACCAATGCCAAAAATTTTTGTTGCATGTTAATAACCATCAACTGCAGAGCAAGACCTAAACATATGCGCTAAGATGACTAGCCGGAGAATTCATCCTTAACCTTGGCTAGGGTTTGAGACTCACTTAGAAGGTCAGCAATCGTCATAGCCAGAGCTTTAGCCGCAACTAACAGCCCCTCGTGTCCTGACTCCGAGGCAGCAGCTAAGGCAAAGTCTGATGAATGCAACAGCACGTTAGGGAGAACAATGGCAACCGAAGGATGAATGGCAGGTATAAGCTGGCTAACATTGCCCATATCAGTGCTACCGAAACCAAAGTGAGGTTCAAAAGGTTCCACTTTGCGACCCAACGATTCCAAGTTCTGAGCAAATAGCTTAGCTAAGGCCAAGTTATTTTTCATCGGAGCATAGACTACCTCCCCCCACCTGTAGTCCAATCTGGCACCTGTAGCTAGCGCTGCCCCTTCAAAGCAATTTAAAACCTTTTGTTTCAACTCATCAAGATAGGCATTATCCATAGCACGAACGAGAAATGCGGCTGCTGAATATGCTGGCACTACATTAGCCGCCTCACCACCATGCGTAATTATGCCATGAATCCGAGCCTTGTTTTTGATATGCTGGCGGAGTGAATTCACAGCGTTAAATGCCAAGATCATAGCTTCGAGCGCATTTATTCCCTGCTCAGGATAGGCAGCCGCATGAACCGCCTTGCCCAAAAATTGAACCTCCAGTCCAATACAGGCGAGTGCTTCGGTAGTCGCTGTGTCTCGCACCCCGGGGTGCATTATCATAGCCACATCAACTCCGTCAAAAACACCAGCCTTCAACATGAAGACCTTACCACCAAAAAGCTCCTCTGCAGGTGTACCGAAAACAACAACCGACCCACCATAATCATCAACAATACATCTGCTAGCCGCAGCAGCCCCTACTGCCGAGGCAGCTATTATATTATGGCCGCAGGCATGTCCAATCTCAGGTAAGGCGTCATATTCAGCAAGCAAAGCAATTACAGGTTTACTGCTGCCATAGGCTGCCTTGAAAGCGGTAGGTAAATTCCCGATCCCGTTTTCTACCTGAAAGCCTTTTCCTGCCAGGTAGCTGGTCAACCAGCCTGATGCCTTTTCTTCCTTGAAACCCAACTCTGGATTGGCATGAATCTTGAGGCTTAATTCAATGAGTTCCTGGCGCTGTTGTTCTACCTGCCTGCTTACCTCAGCTTTAAGTTCCACCTTTGAAAGAGCCTTATTCGCCACTTTTAACTCTGCCCCACAAGGACTCATTATACTCCACGAGCCCAGCACATTCTACCTACGTTCACTCGGTTAAAAGACGGTCCCTACCGATAGCTACGTTAGCTTGACTTTAAAAATATCTCAACTTATAATGAGCCGAGATCATAAATGTTAATAGATAGATTTAACATTGGTGTTTCCCAGTTACTCAAGGAACCGATAGGCGCAAGCTGTAGCTATCAGATAGACGGGAGCCTCGATACGGACGACATAAATTCCGTAAAGGGAGCTATAATCTTAACCCGCACCAATCGCGGCATCGTGGTTAAAGGTGAGATGAAAACCTTAGTAACAGGAATTTGCAGTCGGTGCCTCAAACTGATTGATTATAAAGTAATCTATGACTTTGAAGAGGAATGTCTTCCTAGCGTAAGCACATCAGAAGACCTATCTTCACCCGGTCAGTCTGATAACCTTATTATTGATGAGAGTCACATGCTGGACTTAAGCGAAGTGATACGCCAATATGCCTTATTGGCCATGCCTGCCAAGCCACTTTGCCGTCTAGATTGCGCTGGAATTTGTTTATCCTGCGGGCACGACCTCAACCAAGGTCGCTGTCAGTGCCCGTCTCAGACTCATGACCAACGCTGGTCAAAACTAATTCGCTTGGGGAAGGAGAGTAAAACTTAAATGGCGTTGCCAAAGAGAAAATATGCTAAATCGCGGCAGGGGAAAAGGCGCAGCCACCTAGCTCTTAGCATCCCTAAACTGGTTGATTGCCCTCAATGTCACACTCCCAAATTACCTCATCATGTTTGCCCCACCTGTGGTACTTATGCAGGAAGAGAAATGGTTGAAATTAAGGCTCCAAAGAAAACATCTAGCTAGATGACTAGTCTTAGAGAGATAACAATCCCTAAAAACCATTAGATAAGTAAAACTGAGGAAGATAATTGACCTCTAGATGAACCTGAGCTACAAGGAGGAGGCATGGTAGAAGCAATAAAAGTCGCTTATGTTTTCCCCGGACAGGAATCCCACTCCGTAGGCATGGGGTTAGACCTTTACGTCCATTACTCTTCAGCCCGACAGATTTTCGACGAAGTTGACAAAACTCTGGGCTTCTCTCTATCTCGCGTATGCTTTGAAGGCCCTCAAGACGACCTCAGGCAGACCGTCAATGTCCAACCAGCAGTATTAGCCACAAGCGTTGCCTGCCTGAGAGCAGCTCAGGAGGTTAGCAACAACGGCATACCAGAGCCCACTTTCGTCGCTGGACATGACGTGGGCACCTACGCAGCCCTGGTAGCTGCTGGCGCTCTCAGCTTATCTGATACCGTGCGTTTGATTCGCGAGAGAGGCCGATTAATGAACGAAGCCGGACAAAGAACAGCCGGTGGCATGGTGTCTATGACCGGGCTAGATATAGAAGTCTTCAAGAACATCTGCTTCTCCACAGGTGTTGAGATTGCCTATATTGACGCTCCAGACCAGGTCACCATCAGCGGAACCCAAGAAAGCCTGACTAAAGCCAAGAGGCTAGCACAGATAAAGGGGGCTCGCCGCATCCTCCCACTGAGGGCAAGCGGACCTTTCAATTCCACATTAATGGAGCCGGCCATAGAAAGGCTAAGAAATACCATCTCGGAGTTCACCTTTAATAAACCATCAGTCCCTATTGTGGCTAATGTTGCTGCGCAGCCGCTTACTGACCTGGAAGCGATAAAGGAGGAGCTGGTTAGCCAGATTGTCCGCCCGGTTCAATGGCAGCAATCTGTTGAAACTATGATCGCCCGAGGTGTAACCACCTTCTTTGAGATGGGGCCTGGTGAGGCACTAGCCAAGTTGATTAAGCGAATCAGCCCCGGAGCACAGACCTTTAACATCAGCAGCGCTCAAACCATCAGCGAAATAACAAGATGGCGCAGAGGATAATTGCTGCACGCCAGACCACAGATGTGGCAACTGCGCTTAACCAGACCGGTCAAATCTCGGGGTATGGCCAAAATGCTAAAGCCTAGCTTGCCCCCCAAAACTGCTGCCATCTGTAACCACTGCGATAAGAAATCCGCCCTCATCTCCAAGTCCCTTGGTCTATGTGCTGATTGTATCCACCACGATTTCCAAAAGGTCGAGCCCACAATCCAGGAAGCACATCAGAAATCAAGGCAGTCCTTTAACCTACCGCTACAACCACCAAAGACAATAAATGGCGTTGCTTGCCACCTATGCCTTAATGAATGCCAACTTCCAGAAGGGCAAAGGAGTTACTGTGGCATACGCATAGCCGTCTCAGGGAAGCTCACTGGTGCCACGGCAGAGAAAGGCAATGTAAGCTGGTACTATGACCCATTACCTACAAATTGCGTTGCCGACTGGGTCTGCCCTGGCGGCACAGGTTCAGGGTATCCTGACTTCGCTTATTGCCCAGGTCCAGAGCACGGTTATAATAATCTCGCCGTTTTCTATCAAGCTTGCTCTTTTGATTGCCTCTTCTGCCAGAATTGGCACTACCGATCAGCAGCAATAAAGCAAGACTGGGTTAGCCCCTTGGAACTAGCTGGTGCAGTTGACGACCGAACCTCCTGCATCTGCTATTTTGGTGGCGACTCAACACCCCAATTACCCCATGCCCTACGTGCTTCACGTCTGGCATTAGATAGAAATAAAGGGCGCATCCTCCGCATTTGCTGGGAAACCAACGGCTCAATGCATCCAGCTTTACTCAAGCAAGCGGCTAAGCTTTCACTTGATTCCGGCGGATGCATCAAATTTGATCTTAAAGCTTGGGACGAGAAGTTACACATCGCCCTTTGCGGCGTAAGCAACAAGAGAACGTTAGACAACTTCAGCCTTCTCGCCGGCTATGCAAGAAAAAGACCTGAGCCGCCTTTTCTCATAGCCAGTACCTTGCTAATTCCTGGCTATATAGCCGAACAGGAAGTATCCAATATCGCCAAATTTATCGCCTCTTTAGACCCGAATGTACCTTACGCTCTTCTCGCTTTCCACCCTGATTTCTTGATGACTGACTCGCCAACTACCTCGCTGCAGCATGCAGAGCGATGCTTAAAAGCAGCTAAAGAGGCCGGGTTATGCCGGGTACAGCTAGGAAACGTTCATTTGTTGAGGAATGAATATCAGAATGGCTGGATTTAGACGGATAGCCAGGACTATTGCTCTACAGACGCTTTACGAGCTTGATTGTTCGGCTCACAAGCCGGATGAGATTTTGACTCGCTTGCTAGAGGGAAAAGCCCTGCCTGGCGAAGCAGCCGATTTCGCCAGAAGCTTAGTTAATGGAGTCCTTAAGAACAAGAAAAATATCGATGATATGATTCGAAGGTTCGCTCCCGCCTTTCCCGTCAACCAAATAGCCCCTATAGATAGAAATATTCTCCGCCTTGCCATTTTTGAGATTTTATTCGATAATAGAGTTCCAGTCAAAGCAGCTATTAATGAAGCTGTTGAGCTGGCTAAGAGTTTTGGTGGTGATACTTCTCAAAAATTTGTCAACGGGGTTTTGGGCTCAGTAGTCAATGCTGGCATGCAGCAAGAGAACCGACAGGAAGCGATTAAAGAAACTGAACAAACCTGAATGCACAGAGGAAACTAATGACACAAATTCCAGATAAGCTCAAGAAGATGATTGCAGAGCAACTCGGCGTTGACGAGGAATCCATAGAGCCTTCGGCATCCTTTGTTGACGACCTCAATATCGACCCATCCGATTTGGCCGAGCTTATCACCGCCATAGAACAGGAATTCAGCACACCAAGACGCAAGTTGGAAATATCAGACGAAGATACCGAAAAAATCGTTACCGTTCAGGACCTCATTGACTGCCTTCACGACTACGGCATAGAAGATTAAATGCTCTTGATAATCCCACTTGTAGCATTCTAAGCATTCCTGCGTGTCACCAGCCTAGGGGTGACCATGTGGTTTTAATTTGCGTGGTGGGTCACCTCTGGGCAGGTGCCACCTAGAAGAGCAGTTAAGCACGTATAGCTACTTTTTTAAGCACTTCCTTAAGTACATCCTGCCAATTAGTGTCCAGGAGCTTTATGTCAAGTTTTATGTGCTGGCTGCCTACTCTAATTCCAGATTTAAAATCCTGTGCTAAAGACAGTTTGTTTAACTGTCTGGTATTGTTGAAATGCAAAACGATTTGTCGACCCTCTGTAGAAATCGATTCCACCATCGCGGCAGCAGCAAGCTGCTTAACTTCCACTACATAGAGAAGATTCTTGACCGGCTGTGGCATCTGCCCGAATCTGTCATCAATTTCCATCGCTATGTCCTCTATTTCCTGAACTCGTTTAACCGCAGCCAACCGCTGATAAAAAGTCAGCCTGGTGCTTAAAGCCGGGATATATTCTTCTGGAATATAGGCGTCCAAAGGTAGAGCTACAGTTGGAACCGCAGGTTGCGGCGTTCTTCGCTCCTCTCCTACTACTCGCTCCTGCCTTAACTCCTCCACTGCCTCAGCCAATAGCCGGCAATAAAGGTCAAAGCCTACGGCAGCTATATAACCACTTTGCTCCACACCCAGCAGATTACCAGCCCCTCGAATCTCCAGGTCTTTCATTGCAACAGCAAATCCAGCACCCAGTTCTGCGGCCTCAGAGATAGTTTTGAGACGCTTCCGAGCCTCAGGAGTCAGTTGCTTACCTTTCTCAAAAAAGAAATAAGCGTAGGCATTGTTGCTACCGCGCCCGATGCGTCCCCGCAGCTGATAAAGCTGCGTTAGACCTAACCTGTCCGCATGGTCAACAATCAAGGTATTGACGTTAGATATATCGAGTCCGGACTCGATAATGGTGGTAGTAACCAGAATATCGCTTTTGTGATTAACGAAATCCGTCATCACCTTTTCCAGCTCCTCTTCAGGCATTTGGCCATGGGCAACAGATATTTTGCCTTCAGGAACCAAACTGCTTAGCCTGCTGGCAACCATAGCAATGCTGTGAACCCGGTTATGAACGAAAAATATCTGGCCATTCCGCTCCAGTTCACGCAGTATTGCCTCACGGATTATCCTTTCATCATAAGCACCAACATGAGTCTTGATTGGTAAACGCTCCTCCGGCGGGGTTTCAATCGTGCTCATGTCCCTAATCCCAGCCAGCGACATATGAAGAGTGCGAGGAATAGGAGTTGCACTTAATGTAAGAACATCTAGCTCCCTTCTCAGTTTCTTAAAGTGCTCCTTGTGTATCACACCAAAACGCTGCTCTTCATCTATGATTATGAGCCCTAAGTCTTTAAACACGACATCTTTTTGCAATAAACGGTGAGTACCAATGCAGATATCCACTGTGCCTGCTGCCAAGCATTCGATTATGTCAGCCTGTTCTCTTTCAGTGCAGAAACGGCTCAACATCTCGACTCTTACTGGAAAAGCTTGTAGTCTCTCACAAAAAGTGGCAAAGTGTTGCTGTGCCAACACTGTCGTCGGAACGAGCAAGGCTACCTGCTTGCCATCCATCACTGACTTGAAGGCAGCCCGAAGCGCAACTTCAGTCTTACCATAACCTACATCTCCGCAAACAAGGCGGTCCATCGGCCTTTGCTTCTCCATATCACTCTTGACAGCTAGAACAGCCTCCAACTGGTCAGTGGTTTCCATGTAGGGGAAAGATGACTCTAGCTCATGCTGCCACAGGCTGTCTGAGGAGAAAGCGAAGCCAGAAATTACCTCCCTCGTCGCATATAGACCCAAAAGCTCACGGGCAACACTAGCCACGGATTCTTTAATTCTCTGCTTGGTACGTGCCCATTCCTGGGTTCCCAATCGGCTTAAGGTTGGCGGTTGGTCGCTGGCGCCAACATAGCAGCTAACACGGTCAACTTGGTCAGTAGGCACATAAAGCCTATCACCAGCAGCATATTCCAGGACAAGATACTCCCGCTCAATGCCATCAGTGATCATCTTGGTCAACCCAGAAAACCTGGCAATACCATGTTCAATGTGGACTATATAATCACCGGGCGTCAATTCGGAAATAAACCAGTGGTAACGTATTGGTTTCTTCCTGGATAAGCGTCTTTGTTTGACGAAGCCGAAAATTTCATTATCCGTAAACAGAGTGAGGACATCTCTCATCGCCCAGCCTTCAGCCAGTGCCCCTTGAACTAGAGTGACTGATTTCGAAGATGGCACCTGCTCTATCTGTGAAACTGGGCTGGCCAGGACATCCTGCTCCTGCAACAGTTCGGCTAGACGATTTGCTTGCTGACTAACTACAACGATTCGCTGGCCTTCCTGTAGCATCTCTCTAAGTCCTTTGGAGAAGGCTTCAAGTCTGCCTCCATAACTTGGCACCGGAGCTAAAGGCAAGAACTGAATATGGGTTTTATCAGAGTCACCGGTGTTCCACGAATAAAGCATTAAGCGTTGCTTGATTTTCTTTGTCTTTGTATCAAATTCTGGCCAGGACACAATAGGCAAATCCGATGCTGGTTCACCTTGTTCCAACTTCGCCTGGTCAAGCTCCTCAGCCTCCTTGTTTAGCTTGTCTATAACAGTTTTGAGTTCATCAAGGTCATCTGTAACTAGCAGCGCCTTTTCAGGCAGGTAATCCAAGATAGTGTCCCCATTAAGATGCTGCTGGCTTTCTTTAGCCGAAACTATTGTAACCGAGTTTGCTAACTTCAATGACCGCTGTGTCTTCGGGTCAAAGATCCTGATGCTTTCAATCCGGTTGCCAACGAACTCTATTCTGGCAGGGAACCCATTATCCGGAGAGAAAACATCAACGATACCTCCTCGGCGACTGATTGTTCCCGGAACTTCAACAATATTCTCCAATTCGTACCCAATAGCCTGCCATCTTGCTATAAGTTGGAGCGGGTCGATATTCATGCCGACCCTCAAGGCATGGCAAGACGCAACGAACTCGTCTCGAGGCATGGTCCTGCTAACCGCAGCTAAAGCGGAACTTACAATTATAGGGCTCAGTCTATCTGCCGATATGTCACAGCAAGGAGTAAAGGCCGAAAGAGTTCGCAATCTTTCAGCTATCGTAAAGATGTCAGACGTCAAGTATTCACCAGCCAAAATGTCAATTTCAGGGAAAAACTGCAGCCAAGTTGCACTGGGACACCAAGCCTGGAGCTCGTCATAGAGTCTCTTGGCGCTTTCAGGCTGAGCAGCTATCACCAAAATGGGCAGGTTTAGTTCTTCATGGAGAGCAGCTATCACGAAAGGCTTGACGGCGTCAGCTACCACCAGCCTAATGTCTTTCTCCTGCAACCCGGTTAGTTCGCCTTTTAGCTGCCGATAGCCGGGAACCTGTTCGATTAAAGAAAGGAGACGAGACAAATCCATTTCCAAACACCCATAGGGCTAGCCGCTACCTCAAGGGTAGTCCAGACTAGCCCTGACTGAATTGTAGCACACGCTCAACTACTCGAACAATTAATGCGAGTGTGTAAAAGGACGGAGCCAGCATATCAAAAATAACCCAAATTGGTTGAGGCCGACAAGTTTAGAGAATATAATTGTATGGAAGGATGTTCAGATAGCGCGAATATCACAAACCAAAGCAGAATTACTTAATCATCTAAAAGAGCAAATAGTCTTCATGATTGCCTCTGCGGCCTCCTATGACCAAGGGTTCGAAGGCGAAGCTAGGAGATTATCCGTTAGTATTAGGATATTGGCTCATGATACATCACGTGCTAAGTCTCTACTGACCCAATTAGGAAAGAAGGAAATTGGGTTTCTTGATACCGCTACTCCCTTCAACCCAAATAATCCGCTTGCAGTTAATTGTCTAACAATGATGAAGTATTCCTTCAAGGATGGCGTACATACTGGGGCCTATGTAGCCCCTTTAGATAATCTGTCCCCGTCTAGAGCCAACAAAAAGATACCCTTTGACGCTTGGTGGTCAGAAAATATTATCTATCGGGATAACAGGAGAAACACATTTACTCGGAAGGATTTAGTTTTGAACGTTGCAAATACAGACGGAGGAGCTCATGTTGACCCAAACCTAGACCAAGCGTATGCTCAATTCTCTAGGTTTAATACGTTAGGTTGGAAGGTATTCAAAGGTAGTGCTGCGGAGGACTTTGCAAATACCCCTGTATTGCCAAGCATACGTCAGATGACCCATGAACTACTTATAACGCTAAAGGATGAATTCCCTGGTTTATTTCCAAACACCTATAGGACTAGTCCTGACTGAATTTTATCACGCGATTGCTTAACCAAAAAAACTGTTGCCAGTGCGACCTCTACAAGGCTATAATGCAAGACACATCAGGATTAAGGAGGCATAATGGCATACAGAAGAGTGCTCGTCCCCTTAGACGGCTCCGAACTGGCAGAACGAGCTATCCCCTACGCTAAGACCATTGCCAGAATCAAGGGCAGCGAGTTAATACTGTTTACAGTTAGCATTGCTGCTGTCGAGCAGTTGGACCGCCCCATGAAAGCTTATCTGGAGCTCAACGCACAGGAGCTACAGTCGCAGGGTATCAAAGCATCTACAGCTATTGCCTATGGCAACGTAGCGGATGAGATTATTAGCTTCGCCGACAAGAACAATATTGACCTTATAATCATCTCCACCCATGGATACTCTGGAATCAAGCGCTGGGTGCTAGGAAGCGTAGCTCGAAAGGTGCTCTACGGCACCTGCGTTCAAGTGCTGCTGATAAAGTCAAAGGCACCGAAAGCCTCCCAGGTAGAATTGAAAAAGTTATTACTTCCCCTGGATGGCTCACCTTTCTCCGAGGCCCCTATTCCTTTTATTGAGGAACTTACAAAAGGAACTGAGGCAGAGATTGTTCTAACTGTAGTCTGCGAGCCCCCACTAGTGCCTTCTTATGGGGACCGCCCCATCAACCCGACTTGGGAAAAGCACCGGGATAAACTGTGGACAGAGACACAACAGCAGGCTTCAGAATACCTGAAAAAGGTAAAAACCAGACTTGAAAAACAGGGGATAAAGGTAAAGTCACAAGCTATACCAGGTGACCTCGGGAAGGTAGCAGAGAGCATCATGCAAGTAGCTCAGAAAGAGAAGGTCAACTTGATAGCCATGACCACCCAAGGACGCACCGGAATCAGCCGCTGGGTCTATGGCAGCGTAGCTACTAGAATTGTGGAGGAATCGCTGCAGCCGGTTATGCTCATCCGCCCATCCGTGCCTAAGTAGCCTTCAGCCTAAGTACTTCTGGCTAGCATGCCCATCCTCAGCAGTTAATATCATGCTGCCGCCTCAATCACTACTGCCGTGCCTTTGCCAGACCTAGACTTTATTCTCAGGCTGCCACCCACCAACTGGATACGCTCTTGCATCCCAGCCAAGCCCAATCTACCTTGCTTCACCAAGTCGCCGGTTGTTTCTGGAAGGTCGAATCCCTTGCCATTGTCCTTGACAGTTATTCTAATTTTCCCATCGCCGAACTCCACTGCGACCACAGCACTAGTCGCCTGAGCATGCCTCAAGGCATTTCTCAATGCTTCCTGGGCAACACGAAAAAGCACAAGCTCCACTTCGGAGGAAAATCTTCGGCTAACACCATGTATACTAAACTTGACATTTATCCCTGAGCGTTTTCCTACGTCGGAGGCTAACCATTCTAGCGCTGGTACCAAGCCCAAGCGATCTAACGCTGGAGGACGCAAGTCCTGGCTTAACCGCCTCACATCTGCCATTATGTTGTTGATCTGCCCCCTCAAGATCTCCAATAGGATTCTCTTGTATTCAGACAACCCCTTATCACTGGAAGCAATATCATCTAGCTGACGCGCCAGGACAACCAAGGACTGAATGGTCTCATCGTGAAGTTCTCGAGCAATACGTTTTCTTTCTTCCTCTTGAGCCATAGTGATTTGGCCTAAGTAAAAGCGTAAGCTCTCCTGCATTCGTTTCTCCTGGGTAACATCCCTGGCAATGTGCTGGAAACCAACAGGGCTTCCATCAACTCCAACCAAGTTAGTAGTTAGCTTCAAAATAGCCTCAGCCCCTTCTTTTGTAATTAATCTCTGCTCATAAGGTTGAGCAACAGGCTCTCCTTGAAGCAGCCTTGCTCTAATATCTTTAGCTAGGTTCAAGCTTCCTTCAGAAAGGAAAGATTTAACATTCATGCAGCATAACTCCCCTACTTCGTATCCCGTAAGTCTGGCAGCTGCTGCATTAGATGACACAATATTTCCATCCATGTCATGAACCCAGATAGCGTCATGGGCATTCTGGAATAGCTCTCGATACCTTTCCTCAGATGCTCGCAATTGCTCTGCGACTTTATGCTCCTGTTCATAAAGGCGGGCATTTTCAATAGCAACGCCAATCTGGTTGCCTATAGCAGCAAGCAATTCCACCTCGTCTCGATTAAATTGACGGTGTCGATGCATAGCCACACAAATAGTACCCATGACCTTACCTTTGGATTCCAAAGGCACGATAATTTGAGACCGTATTTCTTCTTCCTTAACCGCCATTTTAGTCAATCTATTATCTTTTGAGGCGTCTTTTATAAACGTTGGCTCCCCAGTCTGAGCGACCATCCCGTTTAAACCATCACCCAGTTTCAGTCTGTTAACACTCTGGACAAATGAGTCTGAAACTCCTCTGTGGGCACTAAGAACAAGCTCGCCAGCTTCATTATCCAGAAGAAATATCAATACAACATCAACATTCATCACATCGATGATGCTATCGATGCTGCTGTTCAGAATCTGTTTTAAGTCCAGCGACTGAGAGACTACACTTGAGATGTAATTGATAGCCGCAAGTCGGAGGTGGTGTTCACGCTGCCCACCCAACGATTTGAAGCCAAAAACCCGGCCTAGAAACAACCCTCACTCACCCCCCAAAGGGCTCTTTTCACAACAATATATCCCAGTCATTCGGAGGCCACAATCCTCAGGACACATCATCGAGAGTGACCCAACCTTCCTTCAAGGCATGTACTACAGCCTCAGTACGTGAGCCAACCCGAAGCTTATTGAAGATATTTGCCAAGTGCCCCTGCACAGTGCGTACACTTAAGCAAAGCTCATCGGCAATATCCTTGTTGCCCAAACCTCTGGTTACCAGCTTCAACACCTCCATCTCTCGCTCGGTGAGCAGTTCCAAGGTTTTCTTTTCACGTGGCTTGCTGGAAACGTTGGCGAACCGGTTTAGAACTTTACGGGCGACTGAGGGATGAAGCACCGACTCCCCAGCATGTACCGCCCGAATAGCGTCGACTATCTCATGACCACGAACGCTCTTCAACATGTAACCAGCAGCCCCTGCCTCCAGCAAACCGAAGACAAATTGATCATCGTCATAGGCACTAAGCACTAGCACCGCTACAGTGGGGCATAGAGCTTTTATCTGTCTGGTCGCCTCAATGCCATCTAGTTTGGGCATGGCGACATCAACTAAAGCAACATCTGGCTTTAAGTCGGAGGCAAGTCTCACTGCTTCCTCGCCATCCCCAGCCTCAGCCACTACTTCCAAATCCGACTCCTGCTCCAGAATGCGGCGTGTGCCCTCACGGACAAATGCGTGGTCATCTGCAATCAAAATCTTTATCGTTTTCAAATAATGTCTCTCCCACCTGGGTTCATTATATCAGACCATTGCCCAAAATTAACCACAAATCCGCCTCAGTCTAGGTATAATTGCCTGCTGTCAGAGTCATCTGACAAGCTTTCCGTACAAATAAAAACAAGCATTATTACGGAGGCAAATCTGCTGGCAGATATGATAACCTGACGCTGGGGGCAAGATAAGCAGTAACTCACCAGCAGCAACAAAAATAAAAAATGACCTGAAGATCAGACTTAGCTCCAAATCTCTTACCTGCTTCTATTCATTATATACGGTGCGACATTCTAAGTCGAGAGAAGTAAGAGCAAACATAGTCCGTTCCTCATTTTATTTAAAACTGGAAAAGAATTATAATAATGCAAAGGTAGGTGCATGATGGAGATAAGAAAAGAAGGCAGCAACGATTTTATTCAAGAAATTTCATCCATGCCCGGCGGCGAAAAAATCAACCTTTGCATCCAATGTGGCACTTGCTCTGCATCCTGCCCCAATGCCAACAAAATGGACTATACACCACGCGAACTAATTGCCATGGCACGGGCTGGTATGCGAGATGAGGTTCTATCCAGCAACTCAATGTGGCTTTGCTTATCCTGTTATCTCTGCACCGTGCGCTGTCCCAGAGGAATCGTACCGACCTACATCATGCATGCTCTGGAGTCTCTGGCCATGCGTCATCATCTGAGCACGAAACGAACGCGCACGCCGATCCTGTACAAAGTCTTTAGCGATACTGTCTATAATGTCGGCATGATTCCCCGTTTTGGCTGCATGAGCCGGTTTTATCTCAATGTGAACCCATTTGGTGCTCTAAAGGCAGTACCGGTAGCGCTTGGCCTGCTCCGGCATGGGCGCCTGCAGCTCAAATCCAAGACACTGAAACCACAGGCAAAACACCAGCTCCAAACGATTCTAGACAAGGCAAAGGCATTTGGAGGCGCATCATGAAATATTATAGTTACTTCCCTGGCTGCTGTATGCACGATGACAGCCCGATGTACGACACGTCGGCCAGAGCTGTCGCCCAAGTTTTGGATATGGAACTCATCGAGCTTGATGACTGGAATTGTTGTGGTTCCACACCCTACACAGTTGTTGACGAATTGTCTGCCTTTTGCTGCTGCGCCCGCAACTTGGCACTGGCTGAAAAAAGAGGCTTTGACCTGGTGGCAGCCTGTAGCGACTGCTACCTCATACTTAATAGGACCGACCAGCACTTCAAGGAATACCCGGAGATAAAAACCAGAATAAACGAAGCCCTCGCCGCTGGTGGGCTGGAATATCATGGGACTGTCAGGGTACGACATATCCTCGATGTCTTTGCCAATGATGTCAGCAGTGAGGACATCAAAGCCAAGGTCAAAGTGGACCTCGGTGGGTTGAAAGTAGCTCCTTATTATGGCTGCCAGGTAGTGCGGCCGACACCTAACTTCGATGATCCAGAATATCCTCAATCACTGGAGCACCTGATAGAAGGCTTAGGAGCCGAAGCTGTACCCTATCCGTTGAAAACTCGCTGCTGTGGTGGTTCCCTGATACTATCCGAAGAGAGTATAGCGCTAGGATTAATGCACAAGCTACTCGATAACGCGTTAAGCAACGGCACCGAGTGCATTGTGACCGTATGCCCATTCTGCCAACTAAATCTGGATGCTTACCAAAGCATGGTCAACAGGAAGTTCAAGACAAATTTCAACCTGCCTATTTTGTTCTTCACCCAGCTCATGGGTATAGCCTTTGGAATCGAGAGCAAAGCTGTAGGTCTGAAATATAACATAGTTCCAGCCGATAAAGTATTAGCCTCATATGTCAGAAAATGATAAGGAGGAGCGAATGGAGCCGAAAATAGGTGTCTATATCTGCCACTGCGGAGCCAATATCGCCGCCACAGTTGATGTCGAGAAAGTAACTGAGTCCGCCAAAAGCTTACCATCGGTATTTGTGGCCAGAGATTACAAATTCGTGTGCTCGGACCCAGGACAAGAGCTGATAAAGAATGACATCAAAGAACTGGGACTTAACCGCATTGTGGTGGCCTCATGTTCACCAAGATTGCATGAACAAACTTTCAGACGAACATTAGCCAGTGCCGGTCTGAATCCATACCTTTTCGAGATGGCAAATATCCGTGAGCACTGCTCCTGGGTACATGAGGACGGTGGAAGAGCAACTGAGAAAGCCAAGGCGCTTGTCAGCGCTGCAGTAAGGCGAGTTGCTCACCACATACCACTGGAAACTAAAGAAGTTCCGTTTAATCCTAACACGTTGGTAGTCGGCGGAGGCATTGCTGGTATACAGGCAGCGCTGGAGATCGCCGACTCGGGCCATAAAGTCTATCTGGTAGAGCGGGAACCTTCGATCGGCGGCCACATGGCTCAACTCGATAAAACCTTTCCCACCTTAGACTGTTCCGCCTGAATACTCACACCTAAGATGGCCTCGGTGAGGTCACACGAAAACATCGAGATGATGACTTATAGCGAAGTCATGGAAGTTTCAGGCTATGTGGGTAACTTCAAGGTCAAGATTAGAAAGAAGCCACGCTACATAGACGAAAGCAAATGCACCGGCTGTGGCACCTGCCAGGATAAATGCCCCATGAAAGCAGACAGCGAATTCGATTTTGGGATTGGCACAAGAAAGGTAATATATACACCATTCCCGCAGGCGGTACCAAATATCCCGATAATTGACCGAGAGCGTTGCACCTATTTCCTCAAAGGCAAGTGTAGAGCCTGCGAGAAATTTTGCGAGGCCAAGGCAATTGACTTCGAGCAGACAGAGAAGATAATCGACCTGGATGTGGGCTCGATCATCGTTGCTACAGGCTTCGATTCCTTTGATCCCTCCCCAATGTCTCAATTCGGTTATGGACGATACGATGACGTTATCACCGGCTTCCAGTTCGAGAGAATGAGCAGTGCTTCGGGACCCACCGGAGGTAAGATATTGCTCAAAGACGGCTCAGAGCCACGAAGCATAGCCATACTGCACTGCATTGGCAGCCGCGACCTCAACTATCACGAATATTGCTCTCGTGTCTGCTGCATGTATTCGCTCAAGTTCGCTCACCTAATTAGGGAAAAAATCCACGACGCCGAAATCTATGACCTTTACATTGACCTCCGCTGCTTCGGCAAAGGCTACGAGGAATTCTACAACCGCCTTCAGGAGGAGGGGGTCAACTTCATCAGGGGCCGTGCTGGAGAGGTTACCGATGTAGCCGAAACTCCCGAAGAAAAGGGAAGACTCGTGGTTCTCTGTGAAGACACCTTAATCGGTCGGCAACGGCGCCTTCCCGTTGACATGGTAATTCTGAGCAATGCCTTGGAGCCTCGTTCTGATGCCAAAGAGGTAGCCAAGCTCTTTTCTATCAGCCGAAGCAGAGATGGCTTCTTCCTGGAGAAGCATCCCAAGCTTGACCCCGTGGCCACAACAACAGATGGCGTTTTCGTCACCGGTTGCTGTCAGGGACCAAAAGACATTCCCGACACCGTAGCCCAGGCCTCAGCCGCCGCCGCCCGTGTCATGGCCATGATATGCAAAGGCAGTGTTGAGATTGAGGCAGCTACTGCGGTTATCGAAGAGGAGTTCTGTTCCGGATGCAAGACTTGCATTTCGCTCTGCCCTTATAATGCGATTTCCTTCAACGAGGATAAGAAAGTATCTATTATCAACGAAGCTCTATGCAAAGGTTGCGGCACCTGTACTGCCGCCTGCCCCAGCGGAGCTATCACCAGCCGACATTTCACCGTTAAGCAGATTATGGCACAGCTGGAAGGAGTGATGATATGAGCTACGAGCCAAAGATAGTCGGATTCTTATGCAATTGGTGCTCTTATGCAGCCGCCGATTTGGCAGGCACCTCCCGGAAAAAATATGCGCCTAATGTACGCGTAATCCGAGTTATGTGCAGCGGTCGTGTCGAGCCCACCTTTATCCTCAAAGCTTTCCAGTTGGGTGCAGACGGTGTGCTCGTATGCGGCTGACATCCCGGCGAATGTCATTACCTGGAAGGTAATGTAAAGGAAGCCCGCAGGATACCCTTGCTCAAGAAAATGCTAGGTCAACTCGGCATCGAAGAGGAGCGGCTTAGGCTGGACTGGGTCTCAGCCTCAGAAGGCGACCGCTTTGCTTCCATTGTCGATGATATGACTGATCAAATAAGAAAGCTTGGCCCTTTTAGCCAAAATGGCTGACGTTTCTTTCTAGCCCAACGGTTTTTAGTTTCAAATAGTATCCTCCTTTTAGCCTGAGGCTCTAGCCTCAACTAGTTTGGCATCGTTTCGCTCAGAATAACAAAGGGCCAAAGCCAAACCGTTTCCTTTTAAAAAAACTTGCGTAAAACTACCTAAAAAACTTGCCTGAAACAGGCAAAATCCCCGTGTTTCCGCTTGCAAGGAATTCCCAATATGTTGTATCATATTGCGATTTCCAAACTCGAGAGAAAGGAAGGATTCGTTATGGAAGCAGTAGTACCCTTGAAAGAAACCACCGATATCATTTTAGAGGAGGGGGGCAACCCCCTTGAATTATGTTATCAATGTGGTCTATGCACCGGCGTCTGTCCCTGGAACATGGTAAGAGACTTCACTCTGCGCAAGTTGATTCATAAGACGCAGATGGGCCTGATTGATTTCGAAGATGAAGACCTGTGGAGATGCACCAACTGCTACGCTTGCGTCAAGCGGTGTCCTCGTGGTGTGGAAGTGCCACACATCATGAGGGCTATGCGCAGAGTCATTATGGAGGTGGGCGCAGGCAAAGCCCCCGAATCGTTCCGTATTACAGTTAAAAACATCGCCAGTGTGGGCAACCCGCTCGGCGAACCACCAGAGAAGCGAATAGATTGGGCAAAATTCCTTGGGGTTAAGACCTTCACTAAAGGAACCGAGTATCTATACTTCCCCTGCTGTTACCAGGCCTACGACCTCGCTATCCAGAGAGTGCTCCGGGCAGCAGTCTATATCATGAACAAAGCCAATGTAGACTTCGGTATCTCAGATAGCAGGGTAGTCTGCTGCGGCGAAAGTGTACGCAACGGAGGTGCCCAAAGCTTATGGAATAACTTGGCTCAGACTAATATTAAGACCTTTGCCGAACTTGGGGTTAAAAAGATTGTGGTCACCTCCCCACACTGCTATCTTGCTTTCAAGAATGACTACCCCGAGCTCGGAGGCAATTTCGAGGTAATTCATATTATGCAATTATTGGCCGAGCTGATTAAGGACGGAAAATTGAAGTTCACAAAACCAGTGAACAAAAAGGTTACTTTGCATGACACCTGCTGTGTCGGACGCAGAGAGGGCATGTATGATGAACCCAGGTTGGTTCTAAACAGTATCCCCGGCCTGGAACTGGTCGAGATGAGGGATTCTCGTGAGTATTCCCTATGTTGTGGCGGTGGTTGTATGGGAAGAATCTGGATGGAAACCAAAAAGGGAGAGAGGTTTTCTGACATCAGACTGGAGCAAGCTCTCGAGACGGGAGCCAACACCTTAGCCATCTACTGCCCTTACTGCATGCTCAATTTCGATGATACTGTACTGGTCATGGACAAGGCTGGCGAAATCGAAATCAAAGATGTTTTAGAGCTGGCCTCAGAGGCATTGGAATAATCAAAAGGAGGAAAGAATGGCGAAACCCAAGATAGGTGTATATGTTTGCCACTGCGGGTCTAATATCGCCGGTACCATTGATGTACCGCAGGTAGTCGAGTTTGCTAAGGGGCTGCCGGCGGTAGCAATTGCCCGCGAATACAAATTTATGTGTTCTGACCCGGGACAGAGCATGATTAAGGATGACATTAATAACTTAAAGCTTAACCGGGTAGTGGTTGCCTCCTGTTCTCCACTACTGCACGAGCAAACCTTCCGCCGCGCAGTTCAAGAGGCCGGAATCAATCCCTATCTCTTCGAGATGGCAAATATCAGAGAACACTGCTCCTGGACCACCGAAGACCACGGAGAAGCCACCGAGAAAGCCAAAGCCCTGGTAAGCGCTGCAGTAAAACGCGTCTATTATCATCAGCCTTTAGAGACAAGAGAGGTTCCGGTCAATCCAAATACCTTAATTGTTGGTGGCGGCATCGCCGGGATTCAGGCTGCATTAGAAATCGCCGATGCCGGGCACAAAGTTTATCTGGTCGAGAAAGACCCGAGCATCGGTGGACACATGATTCAATTCGACAAAACCTTCCCCACCCTGGACTGCTCTGCCTGCATCCTCACCCCCAAGATGACCTCAGCAGGCTCTCATCATAACATCGAATTAATGACCCACAGTGAAGTCAAGGAAATCGCCGGTTTTATCGGCAACTTCAAAGCCAAGATTCGTAAAAAAGCTAGATTTGTTGATGAGTCCAAATGCAATGGCTGCGGTGTGTGCATGGAAAAATGTCCATGGAAAGCAGATAGCGAGTTTGACCTCGGATTAAGCCAGCGAAAAGCTATCTACACCCCATTCCCACAAGCAGTACCTAATATCCCCGTGATAGACAAGGAGAGCTGTGCCTATTTCCTCAAAGGCAAATGCCGTGCCTGCGAAAAGTTCTGCGAGAGAGAAGCCATTGACTTCGAGCAGCAGGATAAAATTGTCGAGATAGATGTAGGCAACATAATCATAGCCACCGGCTATGACCCGTTCGACCCCACCCCCATCATCAAGTACGGTTATGGTAAATTTCCTAACGTTGTCACCGGCCTCGAATTCGAGAGAATCTGTAATTCCGTAGGACCTACCGGTGGCAAAATCGTTCTTAAAGACGGTTCTGAGCCAAAGAGCATAGCTATCATCCACTGTGTCGGCAGCCGCGATGAAAATTACCATGAATACTGTTCTCGCGTCTGCTGTATGTATGCCCTCAAATACTCCCACCTTATAAAAGAAAAAACAAAAGCCGATGTCTATCAGATGTATATAGATATGCGCTGCTTTGGCAAGGGATACGAGGAATTCTATAAGCGACTATCTAAAGAAGGGGTTACTTTCATACGAGGCAAGCCAGCCGAGGTTAGTGATAGGGCAATGAGTGAAGAGGAGAAAGGAAAACTGATTGTCGTCGGCGAGGACAGTTTACTTGGAACCATTGTCAGAGTCCCGGTCGACATGGTTATCCTGTGCATAGCACTAGAAGCCCGTGCTGATGCCAAGAACGTTGCCCAGTTGTTCAGTATAAGCCAAGGGGCCGATGGCTTCTTTATAGAGAGACATCCCAAACTTGACCCGGTAGCAACTATGACTGAGGGTGTCTTTATCGCCGGCTGCTGCCAGAGTCCTAAAGACATACCTGACACCGTAGCCCAGGCCTCAGCCGCAGCTACTCGCGTCTTGGCCTTGATAAGCAAGGGGAAAGTTGAGCTAGAGGCAGCCGTCGCAGTAATTGATGAAGAGAAATGCTCTGGCTGCCGAATCTGCAATCTACTCTGTCCCTACAACGCTATTGACTTTATTGAAAAAGACGAGGTATCTCGAATTAACGAAGCTCTGTGTAAGGGTTGCGGTACTTGCGTCGCCGCCTGTCCTAGCGCAGCTATAACACATAAGCATTTTACCACTGAAGAAATTATGGCAGAAATCGAGGGGGTATTAGTATGAACAACTTCGAACCAAAAATCGTCGGCTTCTGTTGTAACTGGTGCTCCTACCGGGGAGCCGATTTAGCTGGCACTGCCAGAATGAAATGCTCTCCTAATGTCCGCATCATCAGAGTGATGTGCAGCGGCCGGGTGGAACCAACATTTGTTGCCAAAGCTTTCGAACTGGGAGCGGATGGCGTTCTGGTTTTAGGTTGCCATCCTGGTGATTGCCACTATGTCGAGGGCAACTATAAGACAATGCGGCGCATGCCATTGCTCAAGAAAATGCTAGGGCAGCTCGGCATTGAAGACGAGCGGGTGCGGCTCGACTGGGTATCAGCTTCCGAAGGGGACCGCTTCGTCTCAATAGTTGACGATATGACCACAAAGGTTAGAGCCTTAGGGCCCTTCAAAAAGAACTCCAAGGAGGCAAAACATGGCTAAGCTCAAAATTGCGCTCTACTGGGCAGCTAGTTGCGGTGGCTGTGAAATCGCTCAACTCCAGATTGGCGATAAAATCCTCAAGCTGGCCGAGGTTGCCGATATCGTTTTCTGGCCAGTTGCTATCGACGCCAAGTATAAAGACGTCGAAGCTATGCCAGAAAAGAGCATAGATGTCTGCCTGTTTAACGGAGGCATCAGGAATTCCGAACAGGAACACCTAGCAAAAATGCTGCGCGAAAAATCCAAAGTGATGATTGCCTATGGCGCTTGTGCTTCTGAAGGTGGCATTCCCGGACTAGCGAATCTGTTCAACCGGGAACTGATTTTCCAGAGGGTCTACCTTGAAACACCGTCGACAGATAATAAAGACAAAGTATTCCCCCAGCCGAAATACAAGGTGCCTGAAGGTGAACTTAACATACCCGAGTTCTACGACACAGTCAGGACCCTCGCTCAGACAGTGGATGTAGACTATACCATCCCCGGTTGCCCACCAGAAGCCAGGACAACTTGGCTGGCTTTGGAAGCCTTGATTGAAGGTAAATTGCCTCCAAAAGGGACGGTGATCACTCACAATGCCAAAGCAGTATGCGATGATTGCCCTCGGAAGAGGGATGTGAAAAAGGTCAAGAAATTCTACAGAACTTTCGAAATCATACCGGAACCGGAAATCTGCTTGCTTGAGCAGGGCCTCCTGTGTGCCGGCATCGCCACCCGTGGTGGCTGTGAGGCTCCCTGCCCACAGGCCAATATGCCGTGCACCGGCTGCTATGGACCAGTGGACGGAGTGATCGACCAAGGGGCACATTTTTTGAGCGGAGTGTCTTCAGTGATTGACTCCAATGACCCAACCGAAATCGACAAAATCATTGCCGGTATTCATGACCCGGTGGGCATCTTCTATCGCTACAGCTTAGCTGATTCGCTACTAAGGAGGGCAAGAATAAAATGAAGAAAATAACCATAGACCCTATAACCAGGCTTGAAGGCCATGGCAAAATAGAGATATTTCTCAACGACGCTGGAGAGGTGGAAAATACCTACTTCCAGGTCCCGGAACTCAGAGGCTTTGAGAAGTTCTCTGAAGGGCGGCTGGCTGAGGACATGCCTCAGATAACCCAGAGAATCTGTGGCGTCTGTCCTGAAGCTCACCACATGGCATCAGCAAAATGTCTGGATGACCTGTTCCATGTTGACCCACCAAGCCCAGCCAAGAAGCTTCGCGAACTCTTTTATAGCTCCTTCTATGTCACTGACCACACCACCCATTTCTACATCCTGGCTGGTCCCGACTTCGTCATGGGACCAGAGGCTCCTGTGGCCGAGCGCAACATCCTGGGAGTTATCGCCAAAGTCGGCCTGGAACTAGGTGGAGCCGTGATTAATACACGAATGAAAAATCACCACATCATCCACATGCTCGGCGGTAGAGCCGTGCATCCTGTCTTCGGCCTGCCCGGTGGTGTCAGCAAGGGGCTTAATGAGGAGGAGAGAAAGGAAGTCGAGCAAATAGCCAAGGACTCCGTTGAATTTGCCAAATTATCCCTCAAAGTATTTGATGATATTGTCCTCAAGAACAAAGAGTACCTGGATATGGTCCTCAGTGACGCCTATACTCACCGCACCTACTACATGGGTCTGGTCGACGAAAAGAACAGAGTAAACTTCTATGATGGCAAAGTTAGAGTGGTTGACCCTGACGGCAAGGAATTTGTTAAATATGCACCCCGAGAATATCTCGACCATATCGCTGAACATGTAGAACCGTGGACTTATGTCAAGATGCCCTACCTCAAGAAGATCGGCTGGAAAGGGTTTGTCGACGGCAAGGACAGCGGCGTTTTCCGGTCAACTCCTCTTTCCCGACTCAATGCCGCCAATGGTATGGCAACTCCTCTGGCCCAGGCAGAGTACGAGAGATTCTACTCCACACTGGGCGGCAAGCCGGTCCATCAGACGTTGGCGACTCACTGGGCTCGACTTGTCGAGCTTCTATATGCTGCCGAAAGATTGCTTGAGCTCAGCAAAGACCCTGAGATTACCAGCCCCAACATCCGCACTATCCCCACAGCCACCCCAGATGAAGGCGTTGGCATAGTGGAAGCTCCCAGAGGCACCCTAACACATCATTATATTACTGATGAGAAAGGGATTATCAAGAAAGCGAACTTGATTGTGGCTACAGTCAATAATGCAGCGCCTATTAACATGTCCATCAAAAAAGCAGCCATGGCTCTCATAAAGCCCGGCAAGAAGATAACTGAAGGGCTGCTTAACCGCATTGAGATGGCCTGGCGCCCCTATGACCCCTGCTGGGGATGTGCCACCCACACTTTTCCGGGTCAGACGCCAATGGAGGTAACTATCTACAACAGCCAGGGAGAGGTAGTAGAAAGGTTAAGCCGTTAACCTCTGTGTATAGCAATTTAAAGAATAAGTGCATTTACATAAGTGGATGGGAAAACGAAGACACTAATATTGGGGATGGGCAATTCACTCCTCAGCGACGATGGAGTGGGCCTCTACGTTGCTGCTGAACTTAGAAAAAAACTGAATCAACCAGACATAACCGTTATGGAGACCGGCGTGGCCGGTCTCAGTCTTTTAGACCTGCTGGTTGGCTATGACAGAGCCATCATCATTGATGCCATTCAAACAATAGGCGGAAAAGCGGGGCAGATTTACCGCCTCGACCCAAAAGCGTTTGATACCGCCCTACACACGGCATCAGCTCACGGTATTGACTTTACTACCGCCCTTGAATTTGGTAAAAAATTCGGCCTTGCCCTACCACAGCAAATCGTCATCTTCGCCATCGAGGCTTTGGACATAAGCACATTCAGCGAAGAGTGCACACCCGAGATTAAACAGGCAATTCCCGCCTGTGTCGAAATGGTCCTCCAAGAACTAAAAATGGGGTGACAGCTTCTCAGCCATCACCCCATTTTCAAAAAGGAGGAAAAATTATCACCACTTTTCTTGAGATAATCTGGAGGTAAGCCAGGTACGCAAAGGTTCATCTAACATACCAACCCTGGATTCCAGCCAGCGGACGTCCCCGCTCTCCAGTGCAGCTTTTGCTTCCGGTGTTAGATTATAAGCCTTGAGAGCCTGATTAGGATTGTCCGCCAGTTTAGCCAAGAACTTAGTGTCATCTCTAGCTCTAGCTAACACCGATATGAGGGCATTAGTCTCCGCATCCAGATAGGCTGCTTGCTGAGGCTGCAATTGTGGCTTAGAAAACATACCTGCAAGCCAGGGCCTAGCAGCTACTGCTTCAGCAGCACGTTCCTTGCGAAGGTATATTAGCCAATATATACTACCTACAAACGTGCCGCCGACGATATTGCCCAGAGTAACTGGAAACAGATTACCGATAAGGCCAGCGACATTGAGATTAGCCACCTGGCTTGCAGTCACGCCAGCTACTTCAAGGACTTTGGCCTGTCCCGCCATAGCTATGCCCATTGGAATGAAGTACATGTTAGCTATGCTATGTTCAAAACCACAAGCCACAAATGCAGTTATAGGAAAAAGGATGGCGAATACCTTATCAATGGTGGAGCGAGCACCAAAACAAAGCCAGACAGCTAGACAGACAAGCGTATTGCACAGAATTCCACGAGCAAAAGCCGTCCAAAAAGCCAAGTTGACTTTGGCATTAGCTATTGATAAGGCATTGACACCCACTTTAAAACCATCCAGTGCCCAAAACTGACTATAAAAGACTACAAGCACTAAGAGCAGTGACCCAACAAGATTGGCGAAATAAACTATGCCCCAGTTTTTAAACAATTGAGACAGCCTTATCTTGCCACTGGCTCGACCAGCTACCATAAGCGCATTACCAGTGAACAGCTCGGCTCCAGCTAACACCACGAGAATAAGTCCTAGGCAGAACACAACTCCGCCGAGCAGCTTGGTCAGGCCAAAACCAACCTGGATATCAGTAGTAACCAGAGTGCAGAACATGGCTCCCAAACCAATAAAGAACCCCGCCAATATTCCTAGCAGCGAGATAGACCAGATATTGCCATTAGCTTTGGTTACTCCCACACCTTCCATTTTTACCGCCATCTCCGCCGGCGGTCTACAGTCAGTAGTGGCACAGATTTTCAGCTCTTCCAAGGCAGTCTGTAAGCGAGACACCTCCATAGTTGGAAGCTTCCCCACCTCCAGTCTTTGTATTTCCTTACCTGATGACTTTAAGTCTGCCATGATTCCATTCCTCCCCCTACCATTTCTCCTGAGACATTCGGTACCACAACCAGGTTGACAGACGCTTGTCCAGTTTCCCCACCCAACTCTCAATCTTCTGGATATCACCACTAGCTAGAGCTGCTTTCTCTTCCTGTGTCAATGTGTAATACTCCTTAAGTGCTTCGTGAGGATTATCTGCCAGACGGGACATGAATTCAGGCTCGTCGGCTGCTCTGGCCAGCACAGACAATACTGCCCACCTTCCGGTCAAGCCCTCTTTTGGGACAACTGTAGGTGCACTAATAAGTCTGTCAAGTGCTTCGGGGGTAGTTTCTTCGGTCTTTCTATGAACTTCCTTAGCCATTTTGACACCTCCTTCTTTATTTTGGTTTCCACCCTAAATGTAGCAACTATCAAAGTATCTCTCATCGGTCTTCAGCTCTAATTGCGATAGGGCTTTAGGTATGTACAAAAGTATCATGTTGGCCGAACAAGCAGTGCTGCTATTTGGAATCCTACGGATGCTCAAAACAAGTGTGCTTTGGCCATTAGTACTAGTTCTTTTAGGCTCCGCAATTGACACTGGGTTGACTTTATTTTAGAATGCAAGCCAAATAAAGAGGGGGGTGGACGGTGACAAACGCGGCGTGTTCGGCTATTACGTCAAGGGGGCAAGGCACAGGCTCGGGGTCAACTGCTTTGAAGGAATTGTCTGTCACCGCCCACTCGGTACCCTCCTCTATTAAGGCATCACACCTACAAGTTGAATTAAGTTAATGCCACCGAGTTTAACAATTAATTCCAGATTACCTTGCTCATATTTATTTGTTAATAGCAACTCCCTGGTTTCCAAGGTATTACAACTAGTCCAAACAGCTAAAATATGTCTCTAACAATTTATTTGGAAATCAGGCCGATAGGGAACACCCACCTTCCGAACTTGTCATTCAACACCACGGCTGCTGATCCATAGGCTGCTGCAGCACCACAGCACAGTCCTTCTATTCCTGCTACCACTGCTGGCAGAATACCAAAAAACACGGCTGCAAGCAGGAAGAACAGTATCGTCAAAGTGGCGAACACGAAGATGTGCATCACTGACATTCTAAAGGTGCCTATGGTCATATAACCGGTGAATATACCCCAGCATATGAACAACCAGGCAAGTCCGGAGCTCTCCATCTCTACTACACCAGTCCACTGCAACAGGAAGTAAAAACTCAGTCCTAGCCAGAACAAACCATATGAAGTGAATGCAGTCAGACCAAAGGTGTCACCACGACGAGCGTCTATTATGCCGGCAATAACCTGAGCCACACCCCCCCAGAAAAATCCGTATACCAGTGGCAGGGTACCTTCAATCAAACCGAGATTGTGTATCTGTAACAAAATAGTATTCAGGCCAAATCCAGCTAACCCTAAGGCACCTGGATTAGCCCACTTAACATCATTTTGAGTCATTACCTTTGCCATAAAAGTACCTCCTTTCTTAGAATTATCTTATATTGGTCGGAACCAGATACAGATTGGTCCGACCAGAAAAGACTCTAGATTCTCTCCTTAACCAGTATATCAACCACCGAGGGGTCAGCCAGAGTAGTGGTATCACCCAATTGCTCTACGTCACCAGCAGCAATCTTGGTCAATATTCTCCTCATAATCTTGCCGCTCCTGGTCTTGGGCAAAGCATCAGCAAATTGAATCTTGTCTGGTGTAGCTATGGGGCCAATCTCTTTGCGAACATGGGCTACCAGTTCTTTCTTAAGCTCTTCGGACTTTACCACGCTAGCTTTTAGAGTAACAAAAGCATATATGCCTTGCCCTTTTATCTCATGGGGCATGCCAACAACTGCAGATTCTGCCACCTTATCATGAGACACCAGAGCACTTTCGACCTCGGCCGTGCCTATGCGATGACCTGACACATTAATAACATCATCTATACGACCCATTAACCAGTAGAACCCGTCTTCGTCTACCCTAGCTCCGTCTCCTGTTGTATACACGCCAGGGAACCGAACAAAGTAAGTGTTCTTGAACCTCTCAGGGTCACCATAGACCCGCCGCATCAGACCCGGCCAAGGTTTTTTAATCACCAAGTAACCGCCCTCATTCACATCAGCAACGGAACCATCCTCCCTAAGCACGGCTGGCTCAACCCCAGGAAATGGTAACGTCGCTGACCCTGGCTTAAGTGGAGTAGAACCGGGTAAAGGAGTGATTAATACTCCGCCTGTTTCTGTTTGCCACCAGGTATCTACAATCGGACACTTACCTTTACCTATTACATTGTAGTACCAAATCCAAGCCTCGGGATTTATAGGTTCGCCCACTGTTCCTAAGAGACGCAAGGAGGTCAAATCATGCTTTTCAGGCCACTCATCTCCCTCCCTCATTATGGCCCGTAGAGCAGTGGGGGCAGTGTAGAAAATACTGACTTGGTACTTTTCGACAATGTCCCAGAACCTATCAGGATGGGGATAGTTTGGTACCCCTTCAAACATAAGGACCGTTGCTCCGTAAGACAAGGGGCCATAAACGATATATGAGTGCCCAGTCACCCAACCAATGTCGGCTGTGCACCAGAAAGTGTCTTCTTCCTTCATGTCAAAAATCCACTTAAAGGTCTGATAGCAGTACAATAGGTAACCTGCCTGAGTATGGAGAACGCCTTTCGGTTTCCCGGTGCTACCACTGGTGTACAAGATAAACAGAGGGTCTTCAGCATCCATAACCTCAGGCTCACAGTGTGCTTTAACGCCATCAGCAGCCATCTCGTTATCCCACCAATAGTCACGCCCTTCTTTCATGGCTACTTCAATATTAGCCCTCTTGACCACTATTACATCTTTTACGTCAGGGCAGGCCGCAAGGGCTTCATCAGCATTGTCTTTACTCCGGATAATCTTACCGCCACGATAGTAACCATCTACACAAATGAGTACCGTAGACCCGCAGTCCAGCATCCTATCCTTCAAGGCGTCAGCGCTAAAACCACCAAACACAACACTATGAATAGCACCGATCCTGGTACAGGCCAACATAGCAATCGGTAATTCGACAATCATAGGTAGATAAATAGATACCCTATCTCCCTTTTTAACGCCATGTTTTTTGAGCACATTAGCAAATTTGCACACCTCTTGATACAGCTGTTGATAGGTGAGTATCTTGCTGTCACCAATGTCACCTTCCCAAATCAGTGCTGCCTTATTTCTTCTCCATGTCCTAACATGCCTGTCCAAGCAATTTTGACAAACATTGAGTTTGCCGCCCACAAACCATTCGTGCTTGCCCTCTTTGAAATCATCAACAAGCACCTTATCCCATTTCTTGTACCAATCCAGCTGCTCTGCCATCTCTCCCCAGAATCCCTCGGGGTCGTTAATGGACCATTGATAGACGTCTTTATACTCGACCAGATTCCTTATGTAAGCCTTTTCACTGACTTCCCTTGGAGGATTAAAAACTCTTTTCTCCCCCATCATTGAGGTGATTGTTTTAATATCTGCCATTGCTAAACTCCTTTCTAGACTTGGGCATTTTCAATTACCTGATCTACACCTGAGAAGTGACACCCAATAACTGAGCATATGCCTGGCGCAGTCTAGTTGCTACCACACGTGCAATCCCCCTGGAGACTCTGCAGCCTATCTCAGGCTTGGTGATGCACAAAGCGGATAACTCTTGCCCATCAAAGGTCAACACCTTTGTACTCTCTAAAGCTTTTACCGTAGCCGTGCAAATATATGGGTCGAGCATAGCTGACCAACCGAATGCCTCGTAATCAGTTACCGCTTGAACCTGGCGTTGGGCAAGTGGCCCAACTTCCAGAATAATCCCTACCGTGCCGTTTTCAATCACGTAGAGTTTTTGCTCCTTGCAACCCTGCTTGCAGATAATCGACCCAGCACCAAATTCTTCATGGTCGCACATTTTTTCCACTTCGCGAAGCTGCTTATCATCCAAAGTCCTGAACATTTCGCATTTTCTCAACACATCAAACTTCTTCATTTGTTCAACCTCCTAATTTCTATTTGCCTTTGCCGCAAGACACCAATTGCTCCTCAGCTGCTACCACAGCTATGTACTTTACCCTCAGCCACGGCAGCCGGAATCAGTCATAGACCTAGCTCCTGTGCGGTCAGAGCGCAACCTGAATACCCTCTGAGCGACACTGTAAAGACCACGCAAGCTCGAAAACAGAAAAAATGCTGTAAGACACAGGGCAATAGAAATCACAAAACCTACAACTGCAATAAAGTGCAAATTCATTGTTTCCATCTCCTTTACCACTTCTCCTGTGACAGTCTATACAACAGCCAGGTTGACAAACGCCTGTCTAGCTTGCCCACCCAACTCTCAATTTTCTGTATATCACCGCTGGCTAAAGCCGCTTTTTCTTCCTGAGTCAATGTGTAGTATTCCTTAAGGGCTACGTGAGGGTCATCTGCCAAGCGGGACATGAACTCAGGTTCATCAGCTGCCCGGACAAGCACAGATAGTATCGCCCATCTCCCAGCCAAGCCATCCTTCGGAACAACGGTAGGCGCTTTGATCAGCTCCTCCATTGCTTCGGTAGTTTCTTCGGTCTTCCCACGAACCATCTTATCCATTCCTGTCACTCCATTGGCTTTTGACTCGCTTTTCTGCTTTTACTGTAGCAATTAGCAATTGGGCTATCATCGGTCTTTAGCCCTAATTTCGATAGTACTTTGGCCTATGCCTCAACCAAGGCATTCGAAGCGTCTGACCATGTGATTATTGTTTCTTTCGGTTGATATACCTTATAATTGATATCAAACTGGCCGTGGGTTATAGAAAATGAAGACGAAGACCAGAATTTTAATCGCCGATGACCATCCACTGCTGCGCGAAGCACTGTGCCAAGTATTTTCCAATCAAAAAGACATGGAGATAGTTGGCCAAGCAAATAATGGTGAGGAGGCTATCAACCTAACTTCCCAATTGAAGCCAGATATTCTAGTTATGGATATTATGATGCCAAAGTTCGATGGTCTTGAAGCTAGCCGACAGATTAAGAAAATTGCTCCCAATACTGCCATATTAATTCTCACTGCCTACGATGACGACAATTATGTTCTTGGATTACTAGAGGCTGGAGCAACTGGTTACTTGATGAAGAGTGCTCGAGGACAAGACCTGGTAGAAGCCGTGCGAGCTATAAGAGCCGGCGAATCAGTACTTCACCCTAAAATCATTGAGAAGCTGCTCAAGCAAGCCATGGCTAAACCAGCAGAAACTGTAGACCGCAAAATAAAGGACCTTCTGAGCGACCGGGAGATGGAAATGCTGAAGCTGTTGGCTACCGGAATGAGCAACAAAGAGATAGCCGACAAACTATGTCTCAGCCTACGTACTGTCAAGGCTCACATGTCCAATATTTTCACCAAGATGAATGTCGCTTCGCGAAGTGAAGCTCTCGTTGAGGCCCTTAGAACAGGACTTCTTACCTTAAAAGATATCAAACAAGAAGCTACTCCAGAAGATTAGAATAGGCTAATGCTTGAATTAGTATCCGTACGCATAAATAGATGAGGAGAAACATTCGCAGCAATGTCAGATAGATGGCGAATTTTCCACATCTGTTTGCTAACCCTCTTTTTCTTAGTTCTAACTCTATCTCATTACCACGAGCTTCTGGCCGGGATACCTATAGTAGGCGAGGTATCTATTACTTCGTCCCTTGGTTTATCAAGGCATGTCATAGAGCGATTCATTTACATCGTACTCGTAATCTATGCTGGCTGGTCACTGGGAATAATGTTCGGCATTGCTACATTGTTGGCCTCTGCTATCGCTATGCTACCTTGGGCACTATTTATATCCACTAATCCCATAGACGCCATAACCGAGAGCATCGCTGCGCTTATTATCAGTGGCTTAAGCATTTCCCTAATTCAAATGCACCGCGGATGGTATCGGCAAAAACAAAGGCTGCGTGGAATCAAAGTGGCCTTAAGAACATCCCAACAAAACTACGAGGAGCTTTTTACTAATGCCAGTGATGCCATCTGGGTTCATGACCTTAACGGCAAGATAATTATGGCCAATAAAGCCTGCGAAACAGTCAGTGGCTATTCCCCAGATGACGCAATAGGCAAAAATGTTTCCGAATTTATGTCCCCCGATGCGCTCAGTATAGCCAGAGGAATCAAAATTAAGCTCATGAAGGGCCAAGCCATAGACCAGCGCTACGACCAAAGATTAATCAAAAAAGATGACTCAGAAGCTATTGTAGAATTGTTTACCCGTCTAATCAGAGATGATGACGGCAAGCCCATCGCCTTTCAGAATATCGCTCGTGATGTGACTGAGGAAAGAAGACTGCGGGACAATCTCCGATTTCAAATTCACAAAACTCTCATGGCACAGGAAGAAGAGCGAAAACGCATTGCTCGGGAACTCCATGATGATATTGCCCAATCTATATTGTTATTGTCACGCCAACTGGATATCCTTATATCCGGAGGTGCCCAGAATAGGCTGCCAAAAGCTTCAGTAGGCGAGCTAGAGTATATACAAAACATAGCCAACGAGACCTACAAAGGTCTGCAGCGCTACGCACGTGACCTGAGACCAAGCATTTTGGACCAGATGGGACTAGTGGCAGCATTGAATTGGCTGGCTGAGGAACTTAGTAAAGAACTGGGGACCAAAACTACGGTGAAAGCGGATAAATTGCCCCTACTCGCCTCAGAAACAGAGCTAGCCATGTTTCGCATTGCGCAAGAGGCATTGAACAACGTTCGGAAGCATGCTCAAGCTTCCGAGGTCAACATTACAGTGAAAACTGATTCGAACAATATAAAGATGGCTATCACAGACAACGGCAAGGGCTTCTCGACACCCAGATTGACCGGGGATCTGGCAAGAGAGGGAAAACTCGGCGTCTTGGGCATGGAAGAGCGAGCACGTCTTATCGGAGGTGAGTTACACATAAAATCCGGGCCAGGCAAAGGTACAACTGTAATCGCCAAAGCACCTATTTAAATTTGATAAAGAGGTTCATCATGCCATATTCTGAAACGCAGTTTCTTTTGCTTATATCACCTTAATTTGTACCACCTCTGGTAAAATCAGGACAAGAAATGAGATTGCCAAACACTCCGCAAGCTAAACTAATTATTGACCAGGCTCTAGCCGAAGACCTCAGTTGGGGAGATGTGACTACAGAGGCATTGGTACCCGAAACACAGCAGGGCAAGGCATCGATAATAGCCAAAGCAAGAGGAATCATAGCTGGAACCGATATAGCCAGACAGGTTTTTCTTAAAGTTGACCCGAAATTAAAGATAAATATTCTTATCAAGGACGGTACTGAAGTTAAGCCCAGCGATGTGATAGCCAGAATAGAAGGCAAAACATCAAACATATTGAAAGCCGAGCGGGTCGCCCTAAACTTCCTGCAACGTCTCAGCGGAATTGCCTCAGAAACAGCCCGTTATGTCGAAGCCGTAAAGGGGCTGCCTGTTAACATCACCGATACTAGGAAGACTACACCGGGATTAAGAACATTGGAAAAGTACGCTGTGCAAATCGGCGGCGGTAAAAACCATCGCATGCATCTAGGAGACGGCATTCTTATTAAGGACAACCACTTGGCAGCACTCCGTAACCAAGGGCTGAGCATAGAGGAAATTATAGCCAGAGCCCGCCAAAATGCTCCTCCGAAGCTGAAAATCGAGGTTGAAGTCAAAACTCAAAAGGAAGCTGTCGAAGCTGCTGCAGCCGGAGCCGATGTTATAATGCTTGATAATATGGAACTTGAAGATATGCGTCAGGCTGTACAACTAATCAAAGGCCGTGCCCTAATCGAAGCTTCCGGAGGCATTAATCTGGAAAGAGTTAGAGCCGTTGCTGAAACCGGCGTTGACCTTATATCAATAGGAGCCCTCACTCACTCTCCGAAAGTCTTAGATATCAGCCTGGAATTAGATTAAATCCTAGTTGGCGCCAGACCATGTCCCTTGAGCAAAGGAATATCACCCAAAATCGCTTCGGTGTCACCATCAGCAACTACTTTTCCTTCATCCATCACCATAGTCCGATGGCACAGAGCACTTACCAATTCCAGGTCATGAGTGGCGATGATTTTGGTCATAGGAAGCTGCTTCAGCAAAGCAATCAAAGACCATTTGCTTCGCGGGTCGAGGTTGCTAGTAGGTTCATCAATAACCAGAACCTCAGGGTCTAAGGACAAAACAGTGGCAATGGCAATACGTTTTTTCTCGCCAAAGCTAAGATGATGAGGTGAACGCTGTTCATAACCACACATTCCAACCCACTCCAGAGCTCGAATCACACGCTGTCCAACTTCGGCCTCGGAGTAATCCATGTTTATAGGGCCAAAGGCAACATCATCAAAGACGCTCAATGAGAAAAGCTGGTCCTCAGGATCCTGAAATACCAGGCCAACTCTTTTCCTTATTTCTTTCAAATTATTATCCTCCATAGCTAAGCCGCAAATCTTCACAGAGCTATTGCCACGGAGGATTCCATTTAGATGAAGTAAAAGCGTTGATTTCCCAGCTCCATTGGGGCCAATCACCGCCACATTCTCACCAGGACAGACGACAAAGTCAACATTTTTCAATCCCTTATGTCCATCAGGATAATTAAAGGAAAGGTTTTTGATTTCTATGACTTTATCCATAGCCTACCAAATCTACCACGAGATAATAAATGGGAAAATGAGCATAAGACAAAAGATGGCGCTAAAATAAGCATCAGCCGGTCTGAGGCTCAAATTTTGCAGCGTGCGAATCTGGCCATCAAAACCTCTGGACAACATAGCGGCATAAATCCTTTCGCCCCGCTCATAGCTCCTGATAAACAAGGTTCCGACCATGCTACCGATGGCCTTCAGTTGATGCAGCCGTTTGCCACCGAAATTTCTACTATCGCGCGCTTGCTGCATCCGCATCACCTCATCCGCCAAAACAAAAATGTAGCGATACATGAAAGAAAGTATCAATATCATCACAAGAGGCATACCTAATTGCCTCAAGCCTTTTAACAAGTCGGCAAGCCTTGTTGTCGATGGCAGCAAAATCAGAGCTAAAATACAGAGCCAGGCTTTTACCACCACATTCGCCAGAATAAACAAGCCATTGTAAGTTACTGAGACGTGCCATAGCCAGATATTATAGCTGCCAGCTATCTCCCCTTCTTTAAAAAAGGGGATAAAGACAGCGATCAGCAAAACGAAGGGGAAAATAACCAGAGATCTTTTAAGAACGTAAAGCGGCGGTAACTTGGAAAGGATTAGCAAAGCAACTATGATACAGAAGTAGAAAGCAAAAACTCGCCAGTTGCTTGCCGGTGTCAACACCACGGTCAGTATAAAAGCCAGGTTGGCAATGAGCTTAGTCCGCGGGTCAAGCCTGTGGATAAAGCTGTCCAGGTCACTATATTCGTCAATAAAGCTATGCTTCACCTTTTGCCCTCAATAATCTGGCTAATCCATAACCGATGCCGAAAAGGATAAGAGTACCCACTATGCCAGCCAGAATTGTAGCTAAAGCTTCATTCGTCACACAGGGTATCACATAGTCAGGCAAAATTTTGAAGAAAGGTTCAAGAGCTGCACCAATAAAGCCCTTATCCTCAGCCACCCTTTCTAAACCATCTGGCGACGAAGAAGCCAAGGGAGACGATATCGCCAGCAACAAAGCTAAAATCAGAGCTCCATACCACCATTTGAATTTCATCTCTGATTTCACTCCCATCAAGCCTTCTGTAGTTCCAACAGGTCAGCCCTAGTAGCTAACACCAAAGAGAGCACTGCTGCAGTTATCAAACCCTCACCAATACCAATGATAGCATGCATACCTGCCATCGCCGGCAAGGCTATACCCAAGGGCACGGTACCCGATATCGCCAACTCAACCGCACAAGCACCCGATGCAATTACCACTGTAAACCAGGCAGCCACACCACTGCCGACCATCATGCCTAATTTGCGCTTACGGAAAAGCGGAGCAATACCTCTATAGAGATAATACCCTATAAAGCAAGGAACAACACCCATATTGGCAACATTAGCCCCTAAAGCGAGAAGTCCACCATCCTGAAAAATCAAGCTTTGCACAATGAGCACACAGGCCATTATAAGCACCCCCGCCCAAGGACCTAAAAGGATAGCAGCTAAAGCAGCTCCGATAAGATGCCCAGAAGTACCCCCAGCCACAGGGAAATTCAACATCTGGGCAGCAAAGATAAAAGCCGCCAGCACTCCCATCAGAGGTATTTGCTTCTCACCCATCTTTTTGTTCGTCGCCTTTACCGCATAAGCAACACTGCCAGCAGCCATGGCAATTCCAGCCGCTGCTACCGGCGTACTAATAAAGCCATCTGGAATATGCATCGAAATCCCCCTAAACAAACACATTCAATTAAATGCAACTGCAACTAATTTCACCAAGCACCAAAAATAAAAATCATCCTAGCTACCTTGACACCTCGAACACAGACCAAAAACAGCCATATGTTTCAAATCAGCCTTAAACTGATACATATCGGTCAAAGTATTTTCCAAATGAGTCAGTGCCGACTCAGGCAAATCAATTAGTCTGCCGCACTTCTGGCACACAAGATGATGATGATGCCCTTTCTCCGCAGGATGGAAACGAACACACCCGTCTCCCAAGGCTATCTCTGTAACCAGCCCGAGTTCCTTCAACAAATCTAATGTCCGGTAAACCGTAGAAATATTGGCATAAGGATACCTGGCTTTAACCTGAGCATAAATCTCCTCAGCGCTAACATGCTTGTCAGCGCTATGCAACGCTTCGACCACCATCATCCGCTGCGGCGTCAGCCTATAGCCCATCCCTTTAAGCGCCTGACCACAACTCATATCTATAAAGTATAGCAACGGAAGATGAAAAATGCAAACAGTTGCATTAGCAACTAATTGAAACTCATGAAAGCTTGTCCTTGCTATTCAATGATATAGTAACCGGACCATCGTTATATATTTCCACCAGCATGTGTTGCTGAAATCTCCCCGTCTCCACTTTCAGCCCGGTATCGCGTACTCGGCCAATAAGAAAGTTAATCAAAGCTTCGGCCTGCTCCGGCGGTGCTGCTTCTTCAAAACTAGGTCGACGTCCCTTCCGCGTATCAGCCAAGAGGGTAAACTGGCTGATAATCAAAACTTCGCCTTTAGTTTCCAGCACCGAAAGATTGAACTTGCTTGCTTCGTCAGCAAAAACACGAAGGCTGGTCATCTTTTCAGCTAGATAAGCAGCGTCTCTCTCCGTGTCTCCCCGAGCTACACCAACGAGGACAACTAAACCCCGACCTATTTCTCCAACGACCTCACCATTCACACTTACAGATGCCTTGGTGACCCGCTGCACTAACGCCTTCAAAACGTCTCCAATCTCTTAACGAACTAGTAAAAGCCTACCTCGATATTTTACGAAAGCAGTCCGCCTAAGACAAATTGACACCTAAAATTTGATAGAGTACAATGGTTTTTGCATAAGACACTGAGGACCAAGCATGATAGAGATAGAGATGACGATTCACAGCATTCGGGTGAGCCCGATGAATTATGATCACGCAGTAATCCTGCTAAAAGAGAAGGCGTCAGACCGCTACCTGCCTATCTGGATCGGCCTAGCAGAGGCAAACGCTATATCAATAAAATTGCAGAATGTTGATTTAGCACGACCAATGACCCACGATCTTCTTAAAAATGCAATCTTCGCGCTGGAATCCACATCAGGAACCGTAGTAAGTAAAATTGTTGTAAATGACCTCCGTGCTGACACTTTCTATGCCCAGATTATTTTTGAAACTACCAATGGACCGAACCCGATCAGCGTAAAGCACCTCCCTGAAGGTAGTTCGCGTCGAGGACATGATAACGAACCATGGATATCTCTCACCTGGCAGGGAAAAGAGCACAAACTTAAAATAGCCAATGAGTTGCACGAATCAGGTGACAGATTCATCGAGGCGGTGAATGATGACGGCCTGATGTTTGTACTTCGCTTTGACAAAACAATTGAACGGTGGCTTCTTACCAAAATAAAGCTTGATTCCCGTCCCAGCGATGCAATCGCTTTAGCAGTAAGAGTAGCAGTACCTATATATGTTGAGGAAGCAGTCTTGGACAAGGCTGGCATCATGCTCGACCTAGAAACAGGCAAACCCATACCCATAGATAGAAGTGCTGATAAGCCAGGCGGTAAGGGTAAGGTTGACGAGCAAGAACTGAAGAAACTGTCAGCTTTCTACGATTTCATTAATACCCTTAACTTGGATGACATAGGGAAGCATAAATCATAAACAGACACACATATGCGCCATATTTACAAAGTCTGTTCAACGACTCGATAGGGATTTAGCTGAACTTCCCAGTCAAAGTACAGGGCAACAACATAGCTTTGTGTCTACCAAACACGGCGGTTGTTTATAAGAGCTACAAGGGGCTGGTACCTAGCTGATAAAACCAAACTAATGTAGTCCATCAACAATTTGTGGCATTGTCTTTTAGTACATATGAAAATTAGTCCTAAGGTCGATGACAGCTATTTCTCAACCTGCTAGATTAAGTGTATGGACAAAATTGTGCCAAGGCAAGAAGCAGTTTCACATAGCTTCTGAAGTCTTATAACTAAAAAGCCACAACATAACTAGAAAGCAGATTACAGAAATAGCAACATGACTTCAGTTCAAGAAAAGGCCTATTATATAGTGGCGCAGCCTAAGCCCGATAAACCGACATCAAAGGAATGGGTCCGCCCCCTGTGGTTCCTTTTCACCGTTGGCTGGTACGTGGCCCTGAGCGTTGTTCTCCCAACCTTATTAGGCCTCTGGCTCGACAGTCCCGAAAGGTTTGACAGCCACCCTCTATTCACACTCATCGGTTTCTTCCTAGGCACAGTAATTGCCTTTTACGGTCTGTACCAGATGCTACGCCAATTCTATAGGGAGCAAAAGGAGCAGGACAAGAGCAAAGAGTCGCAATAGTGAGATGAAATTAGGCTGTGGTTGCTCTACAAAAATCTTTGCCTTGGTGGCTATTGTTCTGCTGGCGCTTCTATTAACGGGATTTGTGGTTGGACCAATTGGCTCAAGTCTACTAGGCATTAAAGCTCCTAGTTTCCTGGCTGTGACCAAGCCTCAAGTTGAACTCCCATCAGAAGGCATATTTCATGTCAGCACCTTTACCATCACAAATACTCTTATAGCTTCCTGGCTTACCATGATTGTTTTGGCCGTCTTATTTTACGCCGCCACTCGCAAGATGAGATTGATACCGGGTGGGCTCCAGAACCTCGCTGAATTTATCATAGAAACACTCTTAAACTTCGTTAAAGGCGTAGCCGGAGACAAAAATGCTCGAAAACTCTTCCCGGTGGTAGCCACCATATTCCTTTATGTCCTGACTAATGCTTTTCTAGCTCTTCTACCCTTCTTTGGAACCGTAGGTATTACTGAGCACAATGGTACCTTTGTGCCTTTGCTCCGGGCGGCAAACACAGATATCAATTTACCTCTCTCTATCGCCCTCATTTCATTCTTGATCGTCGAATACTGGGGCTTGCGCAGTTTAGGGTTTTTCCGCTATCTCAACAGCTTTTTTAATGTTGGACAGTTACGTGACGGTTTCAAGAGCTTATTTAAAGGAAAATTTAGACCTGCCATCAGCGGTATAATGTTCGGCTTCATCAATATATTTGTAGGTTTGATAGAAGTACTCAGTCACATCATTCGGATAATCAGCTTCACCTTCCGTCTCTTTGGCAATATGACTGCCGGCGAGATATTGCTGCTGGTAGTGACTTTTCTGGTACCATTTGTAGTATCAATAATCTTCTACGGATTAGAATTACTTGTCGGCGTTGTTCAAGCATTGATTTTCGCCGGCTTAACGCTTGTATTTGGCGTTATCGCCATGGCTCCACATGAAGAGGAGCCGGAGCATGCAAATTAATAAAGGAGGAAACAAATGGACGCGGAAACTATGAAGATGTTAGCTGCAGGGCTAGCCGGAGGTCTGGGCATGATAGGCCCCGGTATCGGATTAGGGCTTATTGGCTTTGGTGCCATGCAGGCCATTGGGCGCAACCCCGAAGCCAGAGGCCCAATCCTGACGAATATGATTCTGATAGGTGCCTTTGCTGAAGCAATCGGAATCTACGCTTTGATCGTAGCCATTCTGCTGGCCCTAGTAGTCTAAAAAGGAGAGTTAAAAATGGAAGAGGGTGGATTGCCAGGTTTCATAGGTGGCCTTATCAGCGCAGCTATAACCATCGGGGTTGTAGTAGCTTTTAGCATGATTATCCTGGTCTTTATTCTGGCTCAAGCCTGAGTTATCAAGCTTGATTTTGCGCTTGGTGTCTAACTGATAGTAAAGGATAATCAATAAACTAACAGGTCAGGTGACGATATGGAAGGTATAGGGATTAACATACCGCTTTTAATAGCATTTGTCGTAAACTTCATTATTTTGTTTACCATATTGAGTATTGTTGCATACAAGCCGGTACTCAAGATGCTCGAGGCAAGACAAGCTAAAATAAGAGAAAGTATGGAACAAGCCGAAAAAATCAGGCAAGAAACGGCACGCAGCGAAGAGGAAATCAAAGCTCAACTGGAAAAAGCACGCAAAGAGGGACAGGGTGTCATAGCCCAGGCGACGCAAATTGGAGAAAGGTTAAAGGAAGAGGCCAAACAGGGTGCTCGCGAGGAAGCTGAGTCGCTGATTGCCAAAGCGCGCAGCGAAATACAACGGGAACGTGATAAAAGTATCGAGGAACTACGTGCCGAATTTGCTGATATCGCCATCCTCGCTGCAGAAAAGGTCATTAAAGAAACATTAGATAAAAAGAAACACCGCAAAATCATTGATCAAGTGCTCAAGGAAAGCACAACTTTTGAACAAAAAAAATAGAAGGCTTCGGTTAAATGCCAGTAACAACATCTGTTAAACGATACGCTCAAGCAGTCTTCGAGATTGCTCTGGAAGGCAATAAGCTGAAAGAGTGGCAATCTAACCTGACAAAGATTGCCAAACTTGTACAAGATGATGAATTTGTATCATTGGCGGAAAATCCTAAAATTCAGTTCGACCTGAAGACAAAGCTGGTACAAGAGAGATTAGGGAAAATAAATCCTATGGCCCTGAATCTAGTCTATCTCCTAATCTCCAAAGGAAAAATCAAAACAGCTAGTCAAATCTCAGAAGAATATAACCGCTTATTGAATGAGCACTATGGAATAATAAATGCGGAGGTTACCACAGCCATTCCGCTAGATAACATGGAAAGAGAAAGGCTTGGTCAAAACCTTGAAGCGCTGGTCGGAAAGAAAGTCAGCATGAACGTTCAAGTCAACCCAGATATTCTGGGTGGTTTCATTGCCAGAATAGACGATAGTCTTATTGACGGTAGCATCCGCCACAACCTAGAAATGTTAAAGAAGAGGTTGGCTGAAACCAGAAAATAACTGCCCATAAGGGGGTGAAAAATGACAACGGGTGGTCGAGACATAGTCTCTGTAATTAAAGAGCAAATCAAGCAATTTGGGTCTACCGTGGCCGTGGTAGACGTGGGAACAATAATCAGCGTCGGTGATGGCGTTGCTCGAATTCATGGGCTACGTGGTGCTAAATATAACGAACTTTTGGAATTCCCAAATGGGATTATGGGATTAGCACTTAATTTGGAAGAGGATAACGTCGCTACGGTTATTCTTGGCGATTTCAGTCATATTAAAGAAGGAGACGAGGTCCGCTCCACCGGAAGAGTAGTCGAGGTGCCTGTAGGTAACGAGCTTATCGGCCGCGTGGTCGACCCGCTTGGCAACCCCTTAGATGAGCAGGGATCGATTAAAACAACCAAGACACGGCCAGTGGAAAGGGTTGCGCCTAACGTCGTGATGAGGCAACGAGTAAACACGCCAGTATATACAGGTATAAAGGCGATAGATGCTTTGATTCCAATCGGGCGGGGGCAACGCGAGTTAATAATAGGCGACCGGTCCATAGGCAAATCAGCCATTGCTATCGATACCATCATCAACCAGAAAGGCGGCGACCTCATCTGCATTTACGTCGCTATCGGGCAAAAAACATCAAAAGTAGCACAAGTAATAGGCACGTTTCAGAAATATGGAGTCATGGAGCATACAATAGTCGTCGTTGCCAGTGCTTCTGACCCGGCGCCTTTGCAATACTTAGCCCCTTATTCCGGCTGTGCTATCGGCGAAGAATTCATGGAACAAGGAAAAGATGCGCTGGTTATCTATGACGACTTAACCAAGCATGCCTGGGCGTACCGGCAGCTATCCCTTATACTCAGGCGTCCGCCTGGCCGTGAGGCCTATCCCGGTGATGTTTTCTACCTTCACAGTCGACTTCTTGAAAGAGCTGCTAAGTTGGATGAAGAACATGGAGGCGGCTCACTCACCGCCCTCCCTATCATAGAAATCCAGGCCGGTGATTTAGCTGCTTATATTCCAACCAATGTTATCTCCATTACCGACGGGCAGATTTATCTTGAAACAGATATGTTTAATAGCGGTATCCGTCCGGCGTTAAACATTGGTCTATCGGTATCAAGAGTAGGCGGTAATGCTCAGACCAGAGCTATGAGACAGGTAGCTGGTAGATTAAGGATAGATATGGCCCAATATCGCGAGCTGGCCGCCTTCGCCCAATTCGGTACTGCTGATTTGGATAAAGCCACCCGGTCCCAACTAGAGCGCGGGCAACGTATCACCGAAGTATTGAAACAGCCCCAATACGTCCCGATGTCCTTAGATAAAGAGGTAACCATTCTGTATGCGGTCACGAACGGCTATCTGGACGATGTGCCCCTGGAAAAAATGGCTGCTGCGGAGCAGGGCTTCCATCGGTTTTTGGAAACGAATCACCCTGAGATAAATCAGCGTATCTTGACCGATAAGGAAATTAAACCAGAAACTGACGAGGCATTAAAATCAGCAATATCGGAGTTCAAGAAAAGCGCAGCTTACTAAAGGAAAACAATGATTAGTCCACGACTTCTTCGTCGACGTATTCGCAGTGTCCAGAGCACGGCTAAAATAACCAGGGCAATGGAAATGATTGCTACTGCTAAGATGAAGCGAGCCCAGGAACAAGCTCTGGCGGGACGTCCATACAGCAATAAAATTGGGCAGATAATCTCTGACCTAGCTGTTGAATCTGCAAAGACTGGGCCATTGCATCCCTTGTTATCGAAAAGAGATATAAAGAGAATAGCCATAGTACACATCACCACGGATAGAGGCTTATGCGGTGGGCTTAACGCTAATATGAATCGCTTAACCGCTAACTTTATTCTGGGACAGAGTGTGCCGGTTACACTTGTCACTATTGGACGCAAGGGGCGAGATTTCATGATGCGTTATAATTACGACGTCCGTGCCGAGTTCACGAAGATTAGTGATCGTCCTGCCTTACTGGAGACACTGCCCATTTCTCATATCGTTATCGACGACTACACCAGCGGCTATATAGACATGGTCTATCTAGCTTACACTCAATTCGTCAGTACGATGACGCAAAGGCCAACATTAGAACCGCTGCTTCCAGTAGAACCGGCGTCAATACCCAAGACAGAAACTACTGAATATATTTACGAACCGGACCCAATTTTTGTTCTGGGTGAGCTTCTGCCACGTTTTGTGGAAATGAAGGTTTACCATGCTATTCGAGAGGCTATTGCCAGTGAGCAATCGGCCCGAATGGTAGCTATGCGAAACGCCACCGATAATGCCAACGATGTTATTTCTGATCTCACTCTAACTTTAAACAAAGCACGCCAGGAGATGATTACCAAAGAACTCCTTGACATTACTGGAGGCGTCGAAGTCCTACACTAGGAGGTGAAACTTTGGCAAAAGGCAAAGTAGTTCAAGTAATCGGAACAGTAGTTGATGTAGAATTCCCTCAAGAAGCGTTACCAGCAATCTATAATGCCATCGAGATTAATCAAGATGGCGAGAAAATTGTTCTTGAAGTTCAACAACATGCAGGCAATAATTGGGTTCGCTGTCTGGCTTTATGTCCTACTGATGGGCTAGAAAGAGGCGCCGAGGCGGTTGACACTGGAGCATCGGTAACTGTGCCTGTAGGAAAAGCCACTCTAGGGCGATTGTTTAATGTCTTCGGTGAAACATTAGATAATCTTGGCCCCGTGAAAACCAAGGAAAGGCTTCCAATTCATCGTCCCCCACCCCCACTGGAAGATCAAGAAACAACAACTCAAATGCTGGAAACAGGTCTAAAGGTAATAGACTTGATTACTCCTTTTACTAGAGGTGGTAAAATCGGCGCTTACGGTGGCGCTGGAGTAGGCAAGACTGTCATCATAATGGAGCTGATTCATAACATTGCCACCGAGCACGGCGGCTTCTCCGTATTCGCCGGCGTGGGTGAAAGGTCAAGAGAAGGTAACGACCTTTGGCGAGAGATGAAAGAATCTGGTGTCATCGAAAAGACCATGATGGTCTTTGGTCAAATGAACGAACCTCCTGGAGTCCGAGCGCGAATTGGCTTGACTGGCGTAACTATGGCAGAATATTTCCGTGAAGCAGAAGGACAGGATGTACTTTTGTTCATCGACAACATTTACCGCCACATTCTGGCTAATATGGAGGTGTCAGCACTTCTTGGTCGCATGCCATCTGCTGTCGGCTACCAACCCACACTAGCCACTGATGTCGGCGAACTAGAAGAAAGAATCACGTCTACAAAGAGAGGTTCCATTACTTCATTCCAAGCCATATATGTGCCTGCTGATGACTATACAGACCCCGGAATCGTAACCACTTTCGGTCACCTTGACGGGGTAATTTCATTGGAACGCTCTATAGCCGAGCTTGGTATCTATCCTGCGGTCGACCCACTAACTTCGAATTCTCGTATTCTCGACCCACAAGTTGTCGGTGAAGAACATTATCAAGTTGCTCGCGGTGTACAACGGGTATTGCAACGCTACAAAGACCTTCAAGACGTAATTGCCATACTGGGGATGGAGGAATTGAGCGACGAGGATAAGCTTACCGTAGCCAGAGCCCGTCGTATTCAAAGATTCCTCTCCCAGCCTATGTTCGTTGCTGAGGCTTTCACTGGCACCGAAGGCAAATATGTTCCTATAAAAGAAACAGTACGCGGTTTCAAGGAAATTCTAGAAGGCAAACATGACCAGCTACCTGAAGCAGCTTTTTTCATGGTTGGGACCATTGACGAAGCAGTAGCCAAAGCCAAGAAACTTGAGGAAGGATAATGGCAACTCTAAGACTCGAAATCATAACGGCTGAGCGCCAGGTTTTTTCTGATTATGTAAATACGGTGGTCGCCCCAGGCGTTGAGGGAGAGCTAGGTATACTACCACACCATGCTCCTTTAATAACCATGCTCAAACCGGGAGAAGTACTAATTAGAAAAGATGGCGAGGAAACATACATGTCTGTTTCCGGTGGTTTCCTCGAAGTACGTCCCGATAAAATCTTAATCCTGGCCGATGCCTGTGAACGCGCCGAAGAAATCGATATTGAACGCGCCGAAGCGGCTAAACGTCGAGCTGAAGAAAGGCTCAAAACCCTTACACCGGAAGTAGACGTGGCACAAGTCCAAGCTGCTCTTCTTCGCTCTCTTGTACGTCTTAAGGTAGCTGAAAGGAGACGCCGAAAGTCGGCAGCAGGGCGATAATTATCCTTCAGCAAATCAGCAGGCGATTGTATATCGGAATTACAGGAGCTTTCAATTACCAAACCACTGACCTACGGTGTACCTGACAGGTCAACTATATTATCTCAAGCCTGACACGAATACCCTCTTTAGTCGCCACCACACGAAGCAGGGTTCGCATCGCCTCAGCAACACGGCCCTGCCTACCAATCACTCTCCCTTTATCATCTGGAGCAACTTCCAACTTCACCACCACCATATTCTTATCATCAGTTTCCTCAGTAACTCTTACATCATCAGGTGCGTTAACAATAGACTTGGCGATGTACTCTATTATCTCCTTCATTATGATGACTCCTCAGTAGTTGATTTGGTTTTGGCTGTGGTTTTCGTCTTTCTTGGTTTTGTTGCCCGTGTCTTCTTTGCAGCAGTTGGCTTAAACTTATCCATTACCCCCGCTTTAGACAGCAACCTTAATACAGTGTCTGTTGGCTTGGCACCATGCTTAAGCCACTTCAGCGCTTTTTCTTCATCAACAACAAATGTCTCCGGCTCAGTCAACGGATTATAATGTCCGATGATCTCGATAAAATCGCCATCTCTCGGTGACCTGTGATCAGCCACTACAACTCGGTATATAGGTTTATTTCTGGTGCCAACCCGCCGTAATCTTATCTTTACCATGAGCTACCCGTTTAGGTTAAGCCTCCTCGATAATTTTTACAGGCTATTATGCACCAAGTTACCATACCTGTCAACATGTCAGCACTTCCGATGTTGCCACCAGTGAACTCAGCCATTATAATCAAGGATGTGAAAATACAGCAGCTGCACGGTTGGCAAATAAGTATCGCCCAAGCTAAACAGATACAAACGGAGCTGGCTAGCCAAGTATCACGCAAAAGCGAGGCCATTAAACCTCGCTTTATCGCCGGTGTTGATATATCGGCACCAGACGCCAGAGGGATTGCTCGGGCTGCTGCGGTCATCCTCAACTACCCCGAACTTAAGGTGATTGAGGTCAAAACCGCAGAGGATAAACTCAATTTTCCTTATATACCCGGCCTCTTATCTTTCAGAGAGGCCCCGTTAGTATTGGCTGCTTGTCAAAAACTATCTACCGACCCCGACCTTATTCTAGCGGATGGCCAAGGAATTGCTCATCCCAGACGCTTTGGAATCGCCTCACACCTAGGTTTGCTCCTCGACATACCCACTATAGGCTGTGCCAAATCACGCCTGTGTGGCACCCATGCATCCACAACCGCTGAAGCCGGTGCTTACACTGAACTTACTGACAACGGCGAGATTATCGGAGTCGCTTTGCGAACTAAAGCTAATGTGAGCCCACTCTACGTTTCTATCGGTCATAAGATTGACCTCCCAACAGCCATCCATTGGGTAATGGAGTGCTGCCGCAACCAACGACTTCCTGAGCCTTCTCGATTGGCCCATATTGCTGCTAGCGGTAAACCAGTACCCATCCTTGATAATCAACAACAGAGATTATTTACCCAGCCTTCTGACTCAACCAATCCACATGCAGAATAGGAGTTGTGAATAATGCAGGAAGAAAAGGATAAACTAGAAGCTCTGCAACATCGAATCTCAGACATAATGGTGCGTCTTTGACATTCCAAACAAGGAAATGGAAATCGCCAAGTTAGAGGCTGAAACCACTAAGCCAGACTTCTGGCTAGATCCAGCTAAGGCACAGTCCACAATGCGTCGGCTAGTAGCTACTAAGGATATGGCCCAGACCTGGCGTCAGCTAGAGAAGAAAGTCACTGATCTTATTGACATGACAATCTTAGCCATCGAAGAAAATGAACAATCTCTTCGAGAAGAAACCCAGCGAGACATAGAGGAAATAACCTCTCAACTCGATGAACTGGAAACCAGATTGCTTTTGAGTGACGAATATGACACCAGAGATGCCATATTAGCTGTGCATGCTGGCGCTGGCGGCACCGAGTCCCAGGACTGGGCAGAAATGCTGTTTAGAATGTACATGCGCTGGGCAGAACAGCGCAAATACAAAACCGAAATACTAGATACCTCCAGTGGTGAGGAGGCTGGTATCAAGAGTGCCACTGTGGAAATTAAAGGGGATTATGCTTATGGCTATTTAAAATCAGAGCACGGGGTCCACCGTTTAGTTCGCCTGTCCCCATTCGATGCCGACCATGCCCGTCATACTTCGTTCGTCCTGGTCGAAGTCCTTCCCGAAGCTGAAGAGGAAATAGATATCAAGGTAAATCCTGAGGATTTGAAAATAGATACCTTCAGGTCAAGCGGACCAGGCGGACAGCACATGCAAAAAACAAGCAGTGCTGTTAGAATAACTCATCTACCTACTGGACTAGTAGTGGCCTGTCAAAGTCAACGTTCTCAGCGTCAGAACAAAGAGAGCGCCCTAAAGGTGCTTTATGCTCGCCTTCTTGAACTAAAGCGCGCTGAAAAGGAGAGGGAAAAGGCTAAATTCAAAGGCGAACGCATTGAAGCTGGCTGGGGTAACCAAATTAGAAGCTATGTCCTCCATCCCTACCGAATGGTCAAAGACCATCGCACTAATTACGAAACCAGTGATACCACCGCTGTCCTGGACGGAGAGCTTGATGATTTCATCACCGCCTATCTGCGTCACAAACTGGGAGAGGGAAAATGACTAAATGGTTCATTCCGCTAATCCTGGCTATTATTCTATTTATTACACCGACGATTACCTATTCCCAAGACGGAATCTCTCTACTAGACAGCACTGCTGAGATATATTTCCCCTCTGCCTTAGTCTTCAAAATCAAGACCACAAGCCAGAGCAATATCACTAAAATACGTCTTCACTATCAAGTTGATAGAATGAACTATGCTCAAGTTACTAGCGAAGCCTGGCCTGATTTCACGCCATCTCCAAAAGTGGGAACAGAATGGATATGGGATATGAGAAAAGCCAATCTGTTAGCCGGGGCCACAGTCAGATACTGGTGGACGATCGAAGATAAAACCGGGGATAGACTGATAACTCCCTCTAAGGTAATTCGCTTTGACGACCTCCGCTATTCCTGGCAAAAGTTAACTTCAGGGCAACTTAGCCTCTTCTGGTATAAAGGTAGTCAATCCTTTGCTGACGAACTGATGGCTGCTTGCAACCAGGCATTGGAAAGGCTGGCTAAAGACACCGGTGTCTATCCTGAAAGGCCTATAAGTATATTCATCTATGCCAGCACCAGAGACCTCCAGGGTGCCATGATTTTCCCACAAGAATGGACAGGCGGTGTCGCTTTTACTGAATACGGCCTTATCGCCATTGGTGTTCCTGCAAATGAACTGGATTGGGGGAAAAAGGCTTTAGCTCACGAGCTGGGCCACATGGTAACTCATCAGATAACTTTCAGTCCCTACGGAGCCGTTCTACCCACCTGGCTAGATGAAGGCTTAGCCATGCACGCCGAAGGCGAACCAGACCCCTATCTCCAGGCGTGGCTCAAAAAGGCAACCACTCAACAGAAACTCATTTCGGTACGCAGCCTATCCAGTCCATTTTCAGCCAAAACTGAAGAGGCCTATATCTCTTATGCTGAAAGTCAAAGCCTGGTCGAATTCCTCATCCAAAACTATGGCAAAGATAAAATGCTTCACCTTCTAAATTTATTAAAAGAAGGTAACTCTTGCGATGAAGCACTGACCGAGGTTTATGGGTTCGACCAGGATGGACTTGATGCACTATGGCGAAACTATATAACTAGCCACAAGCAATCGCAGCCTGGATTCCAGCATATCTCGCTGTGGGAGACCAGTCCAGAAACCTCCCTCTGGGATGAGACGCTGGGTAAACTGGTGACAGCAAACATACTAATAGAGGTGCCTTGATTGAAGGACTCTTTCACCGTTCATGACCTGCCGCTTTCTGAACGGCCTAGGGAGAGGCTCTTAAAGCTGGGCAGCGAAGCTCTGTCCAGCCAGGAGATTCTAGCCTTGATTCTGGGACGAGGAATTAAAGGCGAATCAGTAATTGTCACCGCACAGAAACTGCTGAGTAAATTCGGCAATCTTAAGAACCTCGCCTCTGCCTCTATGGAAGAACTAACTCAAATAAAAGGCATTGGTCCGGCCAAAGCCGCTCAGATCAAAGCCACCTTTGAGTTGAGCAAACGGCTGGAAGATTCCTCCAGCGAAGGCCCCAAAATCACGGTTAAATCTCCAGAGGATGCCATAAAAGCAGCCAGAAACCAGCTAAAGGGCAAGAAGAAAGAGCACTTCCTTGCACTCTGCTTGGACACTAGAAATCATCTGATAAACACGCATAGGGTCTCTATCGGCAGCCTTGACTGCAGCATCGTGCATCCACGTGAGGTATTCAAAGATGCCATCTCTTCCTGTGCTGCTTCAGTAATCTTCATGCACAATCACCCCTCTGGTGACCCTACCCCCTCCGAAGATGACATCAAGCTAACCAAGCGCCTTGTCGAAGCCGGTGAAATCCTGGGCATCGAAGTCCTCGACCACATAATCATCTGTGATAGAGACCATTTAAGCATGAAAGCGAAAAATCTATTTTGAGGCCCAAAAACAAATGAAACAAGCTTGGCATTTCACACTACTGGGTGCACTTCTTTGTGCTTTAGTTGCCTTACCATTCATCACTAACTGCCTGCCAGAGGAAACACCCACCCGAGAAAATGGAGTGCTCAACCTGTGGGACACCGGCCCGATAACAATTGACCCGGCGATATCCAGCGAGATGACTTCACACGCCTACGTTATGCAAATTTTTAACGGCCTGATCAGTCTTGGTGACGAGGCAAAGCCGGTGCCGGACATAGCCGAAAGCTGGCAAAGAAGCGATGATGGTAAAACCTACACTTTCTATTTGCGCAGAGGAGCAAAGTTCCACGATGGGAGAGAAGTTACCGCCCAGGACTTCAAATATTCCTGGGAAAGAGCCTGCCATCCTGAAACCGTCTCGCAAACAGCAGCTACATATTTAGGCGATATCGTCGGTGTGAAAGATGTACTGGAAGGCAAGACTATAGACATAAGCGGTGTCGAGATTATCGACGATTACACCCTAAAGATCACCATTGACGCTCCTAAGGCTTATTTTCTGGCCAAGCTAACCTACCCTACTGCCTTTGTTGTTGATAAAGCCAATGTAGAATCCGGCAAAAAATGGTGGCTCAAGCCAAACGGTACCGGCCCATTCAAGCTTAAGGAATGGAAAACAGACGATATATTAGTGCTGGAGCAAAACGAGCTTTACTACGGTCAGCCAGCCACTATCAAGAGAGTAGTCTTCCATCTACTAGCCGGTCTTCCAATGGCGATGTATGAAATGGGTGAAATCGACGTAGCCGAGGTCGACGAATATTACATCGATAGGGCAGCAGATGAACAGGGACCTTTCTACAAAGAACTGGCTGTATTCCCAGAGCTAAGCCTGTTCTATATAGGATTCAATACCCAGAAGCCACCTTTTGATGATGTCAACATCCGCCGGGCTTTTTGCCATGCCATAAATAAAGAACGGATCATCAAGCTAACTCTCAAAGGGATGATGACCAAAGCCGATGGTATTCTGCCGCTGAACATGCCCGGCTATAACGAAAATCTGGGGGGGCTTAGCTACGATATAGCTAAGTCAAAGGAACTCATCGCTAATTCAAAATATGGCAGTGCGGCCAACCTACCGCCTATTACGCTTACCACCTCTGGCTGGGGAGGCAATATACCGGAATATCTAGGTGCCATAATCCAAGACTGGCGAGAAAATCTTGGCGTGGAGGTAAGCGTAAGACAGCTTGAGCCAGAGATATTCTCCTACTTCTTAAAAGAGGAGGCTGATGAGATGTTTATTACTGGTTGGATTGCTGACTATCCCGATCCACAGAACTTCCTGGACATACTATTCCACACTGGTGCTGAGTATAACACGGGTAACTATAGCGACCAAAACGTAGACGCCCTGCTCGACCAGGCAGGCGTAGAGCAGGATGAGACCACCAGATTTAACCTGTACCGGCAAGCCGAGCAGATACTAGTAGACGAAGCCGCCTGCCTGCCTCTGTGGTTCGGTAAGACTTATCTTCTAATTAAACCTTATGTCAAGAACTATAAACTGGACGCTCAGGGTATTCCCACACTAAAAGAGGTATGTGTAAATGAGTAACAAAACTGGTTTACCCGCTCCCTGTGGACTTCACTGTGGTATGTGTCCGTTATATAAAGCACTATCCGACGAGAAATTGAGAGACACCTTGTCACAGCGGATGCAGCTACCTCCAGAAAAGGCCAAATGCCAGGGATGCCGAGCTGTTAACGGCCATTGTCCCGTTATTGGCGAACAGTGTGCAACTTATGTCTGTGCCAAAGAAAAAGAAGTGGAGTTCTGCTCTGACTGTTCAGAATTCCCCTGCTCTAAACTGTTACCCTGCACCGACAGAGCCGAGAGTTTGCCTCACAACCTCAAAGCCTACAGCCTGACTTTACGGAAGCTTCAGGGTGAGCAAGTCTGGAATCAGACGATAGGTCAAATGTATTCGCTATATTACAGGGGCCAAATAGTGATAGGCAAAGGACCAGTTGCACGCACATAGCCAAATCATCTTATGCCCATAAATCCTCTATAGCTTTTTCTGTTGGCTTGTTACCCAAAGGTTACAAATTGAAAGCGCAGTAAGTGGCAGATATGGTATATCGAGCTACCGCCTTTTGATCCAGAGACCTTATTATTAGCCATATTACTTCTTTCCCATACATAATCTCCTACTCGTAAAGTTACCTTTAGGCTATTCATAATAGCTCCGAGGGATGGTATATTAGATTCAACTGATTCAACGATAAATTATCGAACAGGGGGAGGTGACTGATCAAATGGAAAAGACGGGTGAACAAAACAAACCCAGCATGGATGAGCTGGCAGAACTGGCTCAAGCTTTGATATGCTGTGCCGGAACAGATATCTATATTGTTCCGGATGAAAAATCTCAGTATGCTAACTCACTGCTCCAAGAGCTAACAAGCTATACAGACATTGCGCCGGAACAGCTAGTTACATTGTCCCGGATGCAAAATTTAAGCACGCCAACTCCCTGCGCTAGGAACTAACTAGACTACACAGAGCAGAAACTGCGAGGTAATTTAGATGGTAAAGAAAGGTACATCAACCGAATATATAGGAAACCAGACCACTGTGGAAAGTTTTATGGACATAACCGAACACAAACAGGAGGAAAAAGCCCTAAGACAATCAGAGGAGAGATATCGGACTATCTTGGATGAGATGCAAGATGCCTATTTTGAGGTTGACCTGGCTGGTAATTTCACTTTCGTCAATGACTCGCAGTGCCGTCTTCTAGGATATTCAAACAAAGAGATGCTAGGAATGAACTATCGAGGCCATATAGCCAAAGAGGACGCTCAAGCTGTGTACCAGGCATTTAATCAGGTTTATCGGACCGGGAAGCCGATCAAAAATCTTATTTACAAAGTCATTCGAAAGGATGGTACCACTGGAATTGCTGAGACCTCGGCTTCTCTCCTATGGAATGCACAGGGTGAGGTCATCGGATTCCGTGGTATTGGCCATGATGTCACAGAACGCGTGCAGATGGAGGAGGCTTTAAGGCGGTCAGAGGAGAGATATCGGACCATACTTGAGGAGATAGAAGAAGGCTACTACGAGGTAGACCTCGCTGGTAACTTCACCTTCGCCAATGACGCAGCTTGTCGTCAATTCGGATACTCACGGGAAGAGTTAATCGGAATGAACTATCGAGTCTACGTACCCAAGGAGGATGTAAAGAGCGTATATAAGGCCTGGAATAAAGTCTATCGGACAGGCAAGTCACTGAAATCGTATCTTTTTGCAACCATTAGAAAAGATGGAACGCAAATGTTCTTAGAAAATTCGGTCTCTCCTTTGCGAAACAAGAAGGGAAAGATTGTCGGATTTAGGTCGGTCAGCCGTGATGTTACCGAGCGCAAGCAGCTTGCGCAAAAACTTGCTGATATGGCCACACATGATTCCCTGACTGGCCTGCCCAACAGAACATTGTTAAGTGACCGTCTTACGATGGGATTGGCTCTGTCACGGCGCAGTGGTAACAGGCTGGCCGTACTGATGCTCGATTTGGACCGATTTAAAGCTATCAATGATGCTATGGGGCACAGCGTCGGTGACCAATTACTGAAAGCTGTTGCAGAGCAGCTAACAGGTATTATGCGCAAGAGCGATACGATTGCCCGCATAGGTGGAGACGAGTTTGTTTTGGTGCTGCCACAAATATCCCAGGCGAATCATGTTACCAAGTTAGCCCAAAGAATCTTAGATGTCTTTCGACAGCCATTTGTTTTTGATGGTCACCGGCTCGATATCACAACCAGCATCGGCATTGCTATTTACCCCGAAGATGGTAAGGAGATTGAAAGCTTGTTAAAGAATGCCGACGCCGCCATGTACTGGGCTAAGGAGCAAGGTCGGGATACCTATAGGTTCTATGGTGGCGAAGACACCGGGACACTGTGATAAAAGCAGACAGGCATATGATTCTAGTTTTCCTTCGTGGCGTTTAGCAACCAGTACGATAGGCCTTGGACCTCAGAAGCTTCCATTATTGAGCAACACATATCAAATTACGCCCACAGAATACATAGCACCGCTACCACGTTGCACGGTAGCTGTTTGCTACTCCTCCATGACAGTTACCGATAGAACATTAGGACCTGTATGTGTGCCGATAACGGGGCTAACATTAGATAGATAGATTGGGACTTTTGGAAACACAGAGGCGATACGTTTGGCCAACGCCTCAGCTTCAGCTACGTTGGTGCCATACTCCACAGCCAATGCCTTTACCTTGTTGAACTTCGATGCAAACTCGCAAAGCCAATCCGTAGCCTTAGCTCTCGAGCGCACTCTGGCAAAAGGAAAAGCTACACCATCTTTTATACCAAGGATAGGATTCATCTTAAGCATCGACCCCATTAAAGCCTGTACTTTGCCGATGCGTCCTCCTCTGGCCAAATACTCGAGGGTATCAAGTGTAATTCGGATATGTATTCGTGGGATGGTTTTTGATATCATACCGACAAGCTCGCTGAGGTTGGCTCCAGATAGAGCTCTTTTGGCTGCCTCCATAACCAATAGTCCTTGCCCCATTATACCCAGTGTAGAATCGACAATTTCCACCTGGCACTTTCTCTTCATTAGATTTACACCCTGTACCGCTGCATCATAGGTGGCGCTCAACTTTCGAGACAGAAACACGCCCAGAATTTGGCTATACTTCGCAGCCAGACCATCGAAGACTTCAGCAAAAAAACCAGGGCCAGGGGCAGAGGTAGTAGGCAACGTAGAACTATGCTCTAACTTCTGGTAAAAGTCCTCAGAGCTCAGGTCAACCCTATCTTTATAGGTCTCATGGCCAAATTGGACATGTAACGGGATTACCGTGATTTCTAAGGCTTTGACCACCTCAGGTGGTAGGTCAGACACGCTATCAGTAACAAGCTTAACCACAGCTTCCTCCTTTACTCCAAACTGCCTCTTGCTTTCACTTGTGTCGAATGCCTAGTAGTACTAGGTATTATATTCCATCTCCGCTGCTGAATACAAGAGGTTAAGAAGTAGCATTCTCCCTGTTCAGGCTCGCTTCACTATGGGATAGATGCTTTCAGGAGACAAGCCAGACCCGGAATGGCAAGGATTAAGCTAGGAAAATCTGGGCTCTCTCAGTTTGATAACCACCGTGATAAAGCCAATTACTTGGTCTGACAGACAGATGAATTCACCGAGCACCGCTTGCATTTACCATCACAGGGCTCAACATGAATAGTAACATTGGTTCGGGGCAATCGCGCCTGGATATCATGCTCTAACAGGTCACACACCCGATGAGTCTGCTCCAGACTGATGTCCTTGGCCATTACCAGATGGAGATCAATATAGCGTTGGTTTCCAGAGCGGCGGGTGCGCAATTCATGGAAGCCAACTATCTGACTGCCTTGCTCGGATAAGCAAGATTTTATGACCGTCTGCTCAGAACTGGGAAGGCTGGCATCCACCAACCCAAGAAGCGGTTTGTTTATGGCATCATAGGCTAATTTCGCGATATAGATAGCAATACCGATGGCAATTATCGGATCGAGTATGCTTAAGCCGGTGAGTCGCACCACCAGCAACCCAACCAGCACTGCTGCTGTCGAATAGATATCACCAGTGATATTGCGGGCATTGGCCTCCAATACCACCGAGCCGGTAGCTCGGGATACCTTTAGCAGGTGGCGCGAAAGCAGAATGCTGGCAACCATGGAGACAGCCATCGCTCCAATTCCTGCCTCAGCCAGCCCTATAGTAGTCCTGTTTATTATCCGCCCGACTGACGAATAGACTATCAGCCCAGCAGCAACAAAAATGAGCACCCCCTGCACCGCACCGGCCATATCTTCTACTTTGCCATGACCAAAAGGATGTTCTTCATCAGCCGGCTTGGTAGCAATGCGCACAGCAAAAAATGTGACCAGCCCAGCAAAGAGGTCCAGAAAACTATCCGCTGCCTGGGCAAACACGCTGATGCTGCCGCTAATCCAGCCAACAATTATCTTCAGCAATATCAGCCCAATAACAACCCCGATTAAGAGATTAGCAGCGCCCTTTTCAGTTGAAAACATCAAATGGCTTTTCCTTGCGATAATTCGCTTTTCGGGCTACGAGTTTACCACTTATGCCCCAATAAAACAAATAAGGTATTTAAGGCCGTTTATTAATGTAGTGGCGAGGCTTTAGCCTCGCTATACCCAGAAAATCGTAGATTTAGCCAAGTGTAAAAGGCAACCCTAAAGGGTCGCAACCACATTGAAAATGGAAATGGATTGTTTAGTAAATGCCTCTATATTGCTCACCAGACCCAGCTCTGATATCATAGTGACGCTCTTCTTCATAGCTTGCTTTTGAACAACTTTTAAGAGACAGAGTCACAATGAGCGTAGGCTTGATTTACGACCCAGTCTATCTAGAGCACGATACCGGAACGCATGTCGAAAACGCCCAGAGATTGATAACCACCATGTCCCACCTCGAGGAGAATCACCTCAAAGACAAGCTTATCTCAGTATCACCACGCGCCGCCACAATTGACGAATTAGCCGCAGTGCACGCCCCCGAATACATCTCCAGAATCCAAAATCAAGCGGAAAGAGGCGGGGGCTGGCTTGACCCTGATACCGTAATGTCACCGGGCTCATACAATGCGGCTGCCTATGCTGCTGGTGGCGCTTTGGCAGCAGTTGATGCAGTGATGAACAGACAGGTTAATAGCGCTTTCGCCCTGGTTAGGCCACCAGGACACCACGCCACATGCTGGCAAGCCATGGGCTTCTGCCTGTTCAATAACATAGCTGTGGCCGCCAAGTATGCCCTGTCCAACTTCGACATCAAGCGAATACTTATCGTCGATTTCGATGTCCACCATGGCAATGGCACACAGGACACCTTCTATACTGACCCCCACGTCCTCTATTTCTCCACTCACGAATACCCGTTCTACCCGGGAACCGGCAGCATAGATGAGACCGGAGCCAGAGATGGCGAAGGCTTTACTGTTAACGTGCCCCTACTGGCTGGCTGGGGAGATGACGAATACCAGACAGTCTTCGAAGACATCCTGGCACCAGTGGCCAAGCGCTTCGAGCCACAACTGATCATGGTCTCCGCCGGCTATGATGGGCACTGGGCTGACAACCTGGCTCTAATGCAATTAAGTGTCTCCGGCTTGGCCCGCTTGGTAGAGATCATAAAGACATTAGCTGATATGTTATGTCAAGGACGTATGGCCTTTACCTTAGAAGGTGGCTACCACCTTGAGGCATTGTCTCTATCCATAGGTGCCACGCTTAACATACTTCAGGGAAACCGTGAAACCTTTGACCCTCTGGGCAAACAAGAAGGAAAAACAGAACCAATAGATTTCGATAATTTCATAAAAATGGTGAAGGATATCCACCAGATAGAGTCTTGACATAGCGTTTAAGCCGATTCGACGAGGCTAAAACCTTGCAGCATTTCCACTTCAAGCGGGACTACTGACTGCCTTTTGCCGAGAAGCCAATCCCTTTTCCCAAACTACCAAAAGCTGCCCGGCAATGCACAGGGAAGAATAGATTCCAGTAGCGATACCAATGAGAAGCGCCAACACTAAATTATAGGTAGTTGTTCCACCAAGTAGAAAAAGCGCCACTATAACGAAAAGAGTAGCCAGACCTGTATTTAGAGAGCGTCCCATAGACTCGGTGATACCGTAATTTACTATCACTTCAAAGTCGCGGCTCACCCCTCGCTTCAAGTTCTCTCGAATGCGGTCAAAGACAACCACGATGTTATTCACACTGACGCCGACAACCGCTAACACGCCGGTAACAAACAAGGCATCGATCTCAACACCAGCCGCCCAACCCAGAATAGAGAAGACAGCGATAACCACCACCAAATCGTGCACCAGGGCAATAACGGCGCAGGTGCCCCAGCGGAAGGGATTGGGCATCTTGCGGAATGCCCAAGAGATATAGAGCAAAATACCTACCGAAGCCACCACAACAGCAATAATAGTGTTACTCACCGTTCCCCTAGCTACAATTGGCGAAACGCTGTAAAGGCTGCTAACTTCAATTTTGGTATCTAACTCTGTCTCTAAACCTTCCTTTAGCTTTGTGTTTTCCTCAGCAGATATTTCCGGGAGACGAACAAAGAAATCTCCTTCGCCAGCAGGTTGAACAACGGCCCTATCATAACCCAAGCTAGTAAACTCTTGACGCAATGTACTTAGCTCTATTTCCTTATCGAAATGCAAGGTCATGGCAGTGCCACTGCTGAAATCTACTCCCAGCTTAAGCCCGAAAACAGCCAGTGAGATTATACCTGGAATGATTACAATAGCTGAGATTAGAAAGAACCAGTTTCTTTTGCCAACCAAATCAATCATTGTTTCAATACTCCGTAAGCGCCCGGTCTTCTTGCCACGCCAAGTCCCACAAATGTACGTAGAAAAGTTCTAGTAACCACAACCTGTGTAAACATACTCAAGGCCGTGCCGATGAACAGAGTGGTGGCAAAACCTATGACCAAAAAATTGCCGAACGTATTTCCCAACCAGTAAAGGACGGCACAGGCGATAAAGACGGTTACGTTGGCATCAAAGATGGCTGACCAAGATTGGCGGAAGCTCTCCTCTACTGCCGCCCCCAGAGTACGCCCGCGTCTCAGTTCCTCTTTCAAACGCTCGGCCACAAGAACATTCCCATCTACTCCCATACCTATGGATACAATAAAGCCGGCAATACCTGGGAGTGTCAAAACCACCGGAATTAGCTTAAAAATAGCCAGGTTCAATGCTACAAAAACAACCAGCGCCAGACAGGCCACAAAACCAGAGAAACGGTAATAGGCAATCATAAATAGAACCACCATAGCCGATCCGATTATTCCTGCCATCAGGCTTTTCCGCAGAGAATCCTCACCCAATGTAGCCCCGATATCTCTACGTTCAACTACTGTCAGGGGCACATCCAGAGAGCCCGAGTTAAGCTGTATAGCCAGTGTCCTGGCTTCCTCTAGATTTAGCCCAGTAATAACCCCTCTCTCCTTAATCACGGATTGCACTGTCGGCCAAGAGATGGGTTCGCCATCCAAGTATATACCCAGCGGCTTCTGCAAGTTGCGTTGCGTAATCTGCTCAAAGAGAATGGCGCCTTCCTCGTTCCACTCAAAAGCCACTTCAGGCTTATTGGTCTGTGGCTCTAAAACAACCTGGGCATTTGGCTTTAGATACTTGCCAGTGAGTTCCCTTTCTTGCCCATCGCTGCCTTTGGCCTTAGCAACCGCAGTGAACTTGGGCTTACCAGTCTCATCAAACACTAACCGGCCAGACGCATCAAGCTCCATCTCCCTAAAATCAAGCTCAGCCGTCTGACCAATAAGCTTAATCGCCTCGTCAATATCTTTGACGCCAGGAAGCTGGACCAGAACGAAGCTGCCTCGTTCGTTCCGAATTGTCTGAACTATGGGCTCAGTCACACCGTAGGCGTTAACTCGCCGTTCGATTTTGTTTTTCACGCCCTCAATAACGTCAGCATCTGTCTGTGCCGGGTCTTTCTTGGTCAAGTCGATGCTGTAAACTAAATGGCTGCCTCCACTGAGATCAAGCCCCAATTTAAAGTCATCCCTGCCGAATATTCCATTACCCGGCAATATCACCCACAGGGAAAAGCCGAAAAGAATCAGTATGAAAATGAGTAGAGGGGCATTTCCTCTTTTCAATTAATCACCCATTCCTAGTAATTTAAATCGGTTGAAAAATCTCAACAAGCCATACCGCACTGTCTCTTCTCCAATTCCTTACGCACCAGCTCTAGGGCTTCCTCCCTCGTGCTTAACTCCCCAGCCGCTTGAGCCTCTCGCACCTCAGTCAAAAGCCCACCGACCAGACGCCCCGGCCTCAAGCCAAAGATATCGATTAAATCATGGCCATCAATCAACTTGACCGGCAGAACCTCAGCCTCCTGCTTTAAATGCTCGGCCAGTATATAGCTAATTAACTGATTATGCTGCTGCCATTCCTCAATGTCAAGTTTGGGCCCATGAGTAGCCAGATAATCAGCCAGGGCTAGAAACAGGACATCGATTCCAGCCTCCTCGGTATCACGAAAATACCGATAAATAGCCCGGCTGGTAGGCAAGCCATCGTTAGCCATCTGGGCGGGGCGGAGATGGTGATAAACCAGATTCTCCACCAATCTTATCTCCCGACCGCTGAACCGCAGCCTCTCTAAAATCACAGCCGCCATAGCCGCTCCCTGCTTGGTATGTCCCAAAAAACGCGTTCTGCCTGTTTCATCAACCGTCTTGGTCGTCGGTTTGGCAATATCATGCATCAGTGCCCCCAATTTGAGCAGCAGCCTTCGATTGCTGCCGCCGGACACCTCCTCATCGAAATGCTTACTTATCTCCTCCGACCACGGGGTTACTGTCAACAAGTCCTCTTTGCCATATTTCCATAGGTTCTCCCGGAGCAAAAAATCCGCAGCAGCCATCGTCTCTACAGAATGGTCGAAGACGTCCCAATAATGCTCTTTCGGCTGCTTCGCTCCCTTCATCTCCTCCAGCTCAGGAATTATCTCGGTGAGCAAACCTAACTTGTCCAAATAGCGCACCGTCTCACCGGAGCCGGGCAAAGCCAATATCCTCACCAGCTCTTCACGCAGTCTCTCCCCGGGAACCAGCTTAGCCAATCGGCAGTCTTTTCGAATTAAACTTTCGGTTCCAGGCTCGATCTTGAAGCCAAGCTCAGCAGCCAACCTGACACCCCGCAGCAACCTTGCCGCATCTTCCTCGAAAATCCGCTGGCCAACTGCCCGCACCAGCCTCTTCTTCAAATCGCTTTTTCCGGAGAAGGGGTCAATAAGCTGAGGCGACCCCGAAATCAGGCCTTGAAGCTCCACCGCCATGGCGTCAATGGTGAAGTCACGTCGTGCCAGGTCATTTTGGATGCTGTTTGAGAAAGAAGAGAAATCCAGATGCCACAGGTGTTCATCGGCAACAATCACCCTGGCCACCATATTCGCCTCATCCAGCAGCACATACCTGCCGTCAATGGCTCTTGCCACTTCCTGAGCCATATTCAAGGCGTCACCACTTACGGCAACGTCAATATCGGCTGTCTCTCTGCCTAGCAGCCAATCGCGGACAAAGCCACCGACTACATAAGTTGGGCACTTATGTGGGGTGAGAATGGTGGATATTTTGGCCAGGAGGCCAAGCGGGTTTTGATTGATGTCAGGCATAGCCCCAGATTATACCCCGGGGCAGTAAAATTGTAAAGACTAAAGTGTATCGTCTATTAGGCTTTTCTTTGGAAAGGAGAGCCATCCTAAACAGCATGTAGCCACGAGGCTTTAGCCTCGTAGCCAGCGACGGAACAATCTCTGTGGATGGTAGACATAATCGGATTGATTAGCTCCGACTATCTGGAGGTTAAAACTTCATTTACCGCATGAAAAGCATTGATACGCCATTTAACTGCACTGATATCAAGCTCGTCACAGCCATGCTCAATAGCTGCTCGCACCTCGTCATTGACAAAGCCATTGCTATTGTTATCGCTTCCCAAGGCAAAGAGGAGGCCGGTCAACCCGGATACATGAGCTGCAGCCATTGAAGTGCCACTCTTGTTGTCATATCGATTACCAGGCAACGTGGAATAGATGCCCACACCCGGAGCTGCTACATCTACCCAATTACCACGACTCGACCACGAGGCTACAGTATCATTACTGTCGGTAGCTGCCACAGCAATAGAATTGGAGTAATAAGCTGGATACACTACTTTTGTACCTACGAAGTTGCCGGCTGCAGCTACTACAACAGCTCCTTGGCTCCAGGCATAGTCAATTGCTTTTTCCAAGCCTGGCGACGGCTCGGTGCTGACCAGGCTCATATTAATAACCTTGGCGCCATGCTCCACTGCCCAGGTAATACCCTTAGCCGCTGCCGAACCATAAAATCTGCCTTGGTCATCAGCCACTTTGACATTCATCAAACGGCAATTGTATGCCACGCCAGTAACACCCACGCCATTATTTGCCGCAGCGGCAATTATGCCGGCAATATGCGTACCATGACCATATATGTCCTTGGTGGTCGGGCTATCGGTGAAATTAACTTCAGCTATCACCTTGCCAGCCAGGCCCTCATACTCCTTATCAATCCCCGTGTCCAGGATAGCGATAACAATGCTGGCCTCTCCTGATGCAATTTCCCAGGCTTGAGGCGCCATAATCTTCGGGATAGCCCACTGCCTGCCAGAATAGTCACCCTCCGAAGTTGCCACAGCCGCTCTATAACTAACAGACTCAGAGTTGGAAGCAACGACAGCCACAGAGCCTGTCATAGCCTCAAAGCTGTCTGGCAACGCCTGAAAGGGGAGAAAACTTGCCGCCAGGCAGAGGAGAAGTAAAACCGGTAACCATATAAACTTTATTCTGATCATTTCTGTGTTAGTTTATATGGTCTAGTCCGTTTTCGAATCGCCCGTAGGTCACGTTTTGATGTGGTAACTTGGTCACAACACAAACCAGGACTAAGTTCCTAAGCAGCATTCAAGGAGATGCACAGGATAATGGCGATACGCAAACAAAGGCATATTGCCCTTAATGGAGGAAATAAAACTGGTGTGGTACGGACTTATTTACTGCCGTGCTCGGGAGAGGTTTCTTCGTTTAGCCTTTTAGCTAATCCCGCCCTTCTCTGCAATGAACAGAGCAATATCCTCCCTGCTGAATCTGCGGTCACCTCGCGGGCCGATGCGGTATGCCTTCAGTACTCCTCTGTCATCCCACCGTCGCACCGTATTAATATGCACGTTGAGAAGCCGGGCTAACTGTCGCCCTGTTAACATACCGTTTGATTGACTAATACGCGCCATGCCAAAAACTCCTTATGCCTACTCTAAAATCGTCTTAACTACTCTAAATCATCCTAACTACTCTAGATTATCTATATTAACTTTAACTCACTCTATGTCACTACACAATCACCCAAAGGTACCGAATGACATGGTAGATTAGCCCTATACAATTATCACTAAAAAGTCCTTCTAGTAAAAAAGTCCTATACATGGTGAGGTTTTGTTATGATAAGTTACTTGACAATGAGCGCCTTATATGCGATTATGGCCCTACTAAATATTAAATACAATTTAAATACAATTGGGGGGCAATGAAGCGCCGGCCGCAATTTGGTCACTTGGTTGGTGCCGAGCCAGTAGTGAAACCGACCCATTTTTTGTGTCGGTTTCTTTCTCTTTCTTGCACGCAAGAAAAGATAGGCTTAGAGAATAAATTAAAGGCAAAGACTACATGAGAAAAGAAGGCAAATACACTAGATTGTTCCGTGGCCTGGCTGTTACTGTCATCCTCAGCTTACTGCTCTCTATGGGATTGGCCACAACAGCACCACGGCCAGTATCGGCGGGAAATGAGTCTTTCTGGGGCTGGCACCTCGACGATCGCACTGGTGGCTACCCAGGCTGGTTAGGCGACTGGACGGGGGGGGGACCTTGGACCTAACTGGAGAGAGGCCGATTGGGTATCCTATGTGCTGGTATTGGATGGCTACGGCGGAGCGCCTCTGCCTAACATTGATATTGCATTTGACTTCTATGCAAGTAATAAGAATGCTATTTTCGTAGACCTGATAAGAAACTTCTCCTATAAGATTAGAGACCCGTACCCTGGCAGTGGCAAGCCAAACGATGTGTTTCCATCCAATTTCCAAACGTGGCGTACTGGCACTTTCACTCCCACCGTGATTAACCGGACTTTTCCGGTGGGGACTCCCGACGATCAAGCTAACCCTCCAAAACAAGCCTACTGGCGATTAACACCTAATGCTGGACTCCCCGCGATTCCAGCAGGTCAATCAATTGCCTTCTACTTCGAGGCACGTCTTGCCCCCACCTTCATCTGGTGGCAAGCCGGTCAGGAATACAGATTAAACGCCCCTCCTACCAATGCTTTGGGTGGCGACCGCTATGGCCCACCAGTATACCCCACCAACTGGACAGCACCCCACAATGGAGCATCACAAACAAGTGGTTCCAGCGCTCACTTTTACCTTGAGTCGCCAGGAATAGGTCAAAAGAAGATTCCCATTCCCATACCCACTGAACCACCCGGAGTAATCCAAGGCACCAAATACAACGACTTAAATGCCAGTGGCACCAGGGAAATGGGCGAGCCAGGTTTGGGTGGCTGGACTATCAACCTGTTAACAACAATCGACGGCATAACTTTCCCTTTCAGCATCACAACCCTCGTGACCGACGGCAGCTATGCCTTTTCCAACCTGGTGGCTGGCACCTACACTATTACCGAAGTACTTCAGTCAGGTTGGACCCAGACAGCTCCTACCCCCATCCCTCCCGGCAGTTATAGCATCGTCCTAGGCGATGATGATATAGCCTCGGTGAGGGACTTTGGCAACATGAATTGCACCATTCCTGACTGTACCATCACCGCTCCTGCTTCAGTCTGCGCCGGTTCCACCAGCAATACAGCCTCTGTCCCAGATGCCGGAGTAGGCGCTACCTATACCTGGACAATTACTAACGGCACCATCACCGCAGGCCAGGGTACAAGAACCATCACCTGGACTGCCGGCTCAGTCAGCCCCATCACCATCGGCATCACCGTCACCACTAGCGCCGGCTGCCAGTGTACCGGCAGCAAAAACGTCACCGTTAACGCTAAGCCCATCGCCTCCGCCGCCTCTAACTCACCGGTGTGCGAGGGCGCTACCATTAACCTCAGCGGCGGCCCAGCACTTATGGCCTCTTATGCCTGGTATGACCCCAACTTTAACCTTATCGCCAGCACCCAGAACCACGCTATACCTAACGCTACACTGGCGATGGCCGGTAGCTATACCTTGATTGTAAATGACGGCACCTGCACCTCAGATAACGCCACCACCTTAGTCACCGTTAACGCTAAGCCCATCGCCTCCGCCGCCTCTAACTCACCGGTGTGCGAGGGCGCTACCATTAACCTCAGCGGCGGCCCAGCACTTATGGCCTCTTATGCCTGGTATGACCCCAACTTTAACCTTATCGCCAGCACCCAGAACCACGCTATACCTAACGCTACACTGGCGATGGCCGGTAGCTATACCTTGATTGTAAATGACGGCACCTGCACCTCAGATAACGCCACCACCTTAGTCACCGTTAACGCTAAGCC